>Ga0080013_1000057_pt1 | contig 146740 bp, 181 predicted proteins | sample ETNvirenome_6_85_FD_69236 | JGI IMG/M metagenome (GOLD analysis project Ga0080013, IMG submission 69236) | Marine viral communities from the Pacific Ocean - ETNP_6_85 (SPADES assembly) (version 2) | ecosystem: Environmental > Aquatic > Marine > Oceanic | place: Pacific Ocean | collected...
CTTGGTCGTTGGTAGCAGTACATATGGCAAGGCACAAGATAGAACTTGTTCCTTGGGAGGAACAAAATACATTCCTCGAAACCCACATGGAGTGGGAAGTAATTGGTACAGGGCACATAGAATAGTGTCTTTTTCAGTTATGCAGTTAATTTCGACCCATTATGTAATGGGTGGTCAAGTCGGTTACCATGGTAATCTTTTTGGAGGAATTATGCTTTCTTGGATAGACGAAGCAGGCGCAGCTTTTGCATGCCAGATTGCGGACACTGGGCGAATGGTTACAAAACATATTTCCGCTTTAACTTTTGAAAGTCCCGTTCGGCCCGGGCAATTGATAAAAGTTTATGGTCGGTGCCTTAAAATAGGCAATACCTCCTTGACCATAGAGATTGAAGCAAGGAGACACAGTATTTACAATGGAACACAAAAACCAGTTTGCAAATGCGAAATTGTTTTTGTTAGAATTGACGGCGACGGTGAGCCAGTTCCAATCGCCCCTCATATTAGAAAAAAAATTGGAGACAAAGATGAATAAGATAATTTTAGAATACGTTTGGTTAGATGGTTATAAAACGCCCAACCTTAGAAGTAAAATAAAAGTAATGGACTTTGATGGAGATCCCGAAAAATTTGATTGTTGCGACGTTCCCGATTGGAATTTCGACGGATCAAGCACCCGACAAGCGCCCGGCGGAGATTCGGAATGCTTATTAAAACCAGCGAGGCTTTATAAAGGAACCACCCAAAATTATACAGTTCTGTGCGAAGTTTATAACCCTGATGGTACTCCACACCGTACAAATCATCGTGCACAGTTACGCGAGATTTTGGATAACTCTGAAGACCAGCAGTTCTGGTGGGGCTTCGAGCAAGAGTATTTCATTACTGCAGACTTTAAACCATTGGGTTTTCCAGATGGTGGCTACCCTAAACCACAAGGCCTCTATTATTGTGGAGTTGGCGGAAATCAGGTAGTAGGGAGAGAAATGGTGGAAAGCCATATGAGACAATGCCTTTACCATGGGATGGATATCACAGGAATCAATGCAGAGGTGGCAGTTGGCCAATGGGAATACCAGTGTTTCAACAAAGACACCTTAAAAGCTTGTGATGACTTGTGGGTAAGCCGCTTTCTTCTATACAAAGAAGCAGAGGAATATGGTTGGGATATAGATATTTCTCCCAAGCCAGTCTCCGGGGATTGGAATGGCAGTGGCTGTCACACAAACTTCAGTACGGAAGAAATGAGAACATCCGGCGGCAGAAGTTATGTAGAGAACCTGATGACCAGTTTTGAATCTAATCATGAAAGACATATTGCCGGCTATGGTGAAGATAACCACCAACGCTTGACTGGTGATCACGAGACTCAAAGCATTGATGTATTCTCATGGGGAGTAGGGGATCGCGGTGCATCTATCAGAATCCCTAATGCAATGAAAGAAAACGATTGGATCGGCTATATCGAAGACAGAAGGCCAGCTAGTAACTGTGACCCTTACAGAGTTGCTAGTCTTATAATTACAACAACGACAGAGGCGACCGCTGATGACTAAAAAGCAAAAAGATATTTTAGTTATAGATCGACAAAAGATTGATAGGCCTAAGAAATATAAAGTGATCTTTTACAATGATGATTATACGCCGATGAATTTGGTGACTTTAATTTTGATGGAGGTATTTAAGAAGAGCGACGCCGAGGCCCGTTCGATTATGTTGAAAGTCCATCGAGGAGGGAAAGCCATTGCTGGTGTTTATTCAAAGCAAATCGCTCAAACAAAAGTCGAGACCACCCTTATGTATGCAAGAGGCGCAGGTTACCCGTTACATACTGAGGCAGAACCCGAGTGAATTTTGTGAGGTTTGTGAATGTGATCCCTGCGATTGCCATGGTGGGAGCGATTAGGTGGGTCACGATCGACCTGAGGTTTTCACTATCGGAGACTTGGTTGTCTTCCTTCAAACCTTGGAGTGGGATGACTCCTTTGCCGCTGAGGGCGAAGTCGGAATAGTTATAGGTATTTTTGCCCCAGACGATGAGATTAATTTCTTCGACCTTCAGATCCAATTAGCAGATGGCACACTGATCCCAGTATGGATCCAAGAAGTGGAGATCTTAAATCATGCTTAGGAGGTTTGAAATTGGAGATCTGGTCAAACTCAACGACCCAGGCGATAAAGATAGAAACATTGGAATCGTCGTCGGAATAAGTCCGAAACAAGCCCACGTGGTCTCCCATGGAACCACCTTGATAATTCAAGTATATTGGCTTAAGATTAAAGAAACAGACTGGGAGTATGATTTTTTTCTTCTGAAATTTGATGAACCTGACTTGACAATAAAGGCTTGATAGGTTATATTATAATAAAATTGGAGGACTGATGGTTATTTGGAATTATGTGTTTCAAATCTTCATGATAAGATATTGGGACGATCGCTATCGACAGGTTCCTGTCTTTTTGAAAGATTTGCCCGATGAGATGCTTGGAAACTATGCTCATACTATTGAGGGGATCAATTCGATTTGGTTAGCTAAAAACCAAGACCTGACGACCCGCGAACTCATGGGTGTCCTATTACATGAGATGTGCCATCACGTTGTTTTCGAGGAACATGGTTACGACGTTATTGCTCACGGATTTGAGTGGATGGCCGAAATGCAAAGAGTGGGGTTTGAAGATCCCGATTGGGAAACAGACGGCATTGATTTCTTTTCAGATACAGAGTGCCAAGAGATTTTAGAATTATTACCGTTGGAGGACAAATGAACATATTTAAAAAGACAGACTCGCTGTCATTAATGAAAGAGTTAGAGAAAGAGACCGTGGACTTGGTGTTAACCGACCCGCCTTACATCATAAGCAAACCCTCTGGGTTCAAAAGCGTAGTGCATGGCGAACAGCGTTTTGCTGTGGAGACCGAACATGGAGAATGGGACAAACCCGAAAATTTTTCTTTGGAAGATTTGCGAGATTCCGTTTTTGAGTATTATCGTGTTCTCAAGAAGCACGGAACTGCTATTGTTTTTTGTGATCTTTGGAAGATCAGCGAGGTAAAGCGAATAATGGAAGAAGCAAAGTTTAAGCAAATTCGCCTAATTGAATGGATTAAGACCAACCCAGTACCACTCAATTCCAGTCGGAATTATCTTACAAATGCCAGAGAGGTCGCTCTCCTTGGCGTAAAGGTCAGCAAGCCCACGTTTCACTCGAAATACGATAATGGGGTCTACCAATTTCCTATTTGTCATGAGAAGGGAAGATTTCACCCTACACAAAAACCATACCCTCTTATGTGGACCTTAATAGAGAAACATAGCAACCCGGGAGACGTGGTATTGGACACATTCGCCGGAGCAGCAACAACGTTGCTCGCCGCCAAAAATTTGCACCGTGGGTACATAGGTTGCGAGTTAGACCAAGAATTCTTTGACAAAGCAGTCAAACGACTACAATAAACTAGTTAGGTATGTAGACAGGAGGGACTTATGAATGTGGTTATGGGGATTTTTATTGGCTTGCGAGCCTGAGGTTAGAACCGAGTATGTAACTGAGACTATCACGGAGACGGAAACGATTACCGAAACCGAGACCATTACGGAAACCGAAGAGATTTGCGGAACAATCGAAGGCAAGCAGCCTTGTGATTTTATTTTAATCGACGAAAATGGCGACGAAGTAAACTTCCATAGTCTTATTGGAAAGCCTGTCATTTTAGACTTAAGTACAATGTGGTGCTACCCTTGCAATCAAGCAGCAGCCGAGGTTCAATCAACTCAAGACGCATATCCCGAACTAACATATCTAACAATTCTTATTGAAAATGATGAAAGATTAGACCCATCAGCCTTGGATTTAGAAGATTGGACTGTCGAACACGGCATAACATCTGCTCCTGTTTGGGGTGGGTCACGCGATGTTATCACAGCCGACCCAACAGACAGCAGCGAGTTCTATTTAAGAAGCTGGCCAACATTTTATTTTCTAGATGCAGAACTGCGAATCGTAGGGTATCAACGAGGTTTTGATCAAACAATAATTGATGCTTGGGCCGAAGACTTAATAAATCCAGAATAAAAATTTGACAACATGTGTAGCGTGGGTTATATTATCATAACAAACTAATTATGCCCGGAGAACTACTATGCTATTATTTTTATCATTGCTTGCAAGTCAAGCGGAAGACCTATCGTTATCGGAAACATCTTATTCCGGAGCAACTATTTTAACCGGAGACACCGACGTTGTCTTTGATGTTTCGCTTGACCAAGATTATGAAACCAACCCGCATGTGTATTCCTTTTTCGAGGGCAACACCCTCTATCTCGGGAATAGTGATGAAGAAGGAAATTCCGTCGATGCTATCGTAGAGTTCTATTGGTTTCAATCTTCAATCGACCGTGGTTCCGACTTCTATGTTGGGGTAATCAAGGCTCGCACAACGCCGGGAAAAGATTGTTTCCTATCCGATTGTCACCTGTGGGCCGATGAATACCAAGACTGGGGAGAGTATCCTGTTATAAGTGTTGAGGCGTTCACGGACGTTTCAAGAGAACAAGGTGCATTCCGTTGGGATTGGTCTGTTCCCTTCGAGAATTACGGCATTGATGCTTATGGTCAGGTGACATTCTCCAACCAATATGGTATCGGAGGAAGTGCTGAAGGGTCTGTTATGGCTCACGGTGAATATCAGATCAGCGAAGAGGGCGATGTTAAAGCAGCAGGTGACGTTCAAGTGAAAGGTTACATTGGAAGCGAGTACCGAGTGCAGACACAATACGATGTTACTCTCTACGAGTGGGATGTGTTTGTAAGCGGAAGAGCAGACCTGATGGCTTGGGACATGTATCTCAATCTTGGAGCAAGAGACGACCAATCAGCATATCATGAATACTTTCTAGCTATTCAAGTTGAGGAAGGTGAACCATTTATGCTTGACGAACTCAACATTCTAGGGAATTTCGATATGGGATGGTGGAATCCTTTGCATAAAGAACTAGGAGTTTCCCTTCAGAACATCACAATCTCTCAACCTTACTATGAACCAGTGATGGACGAAGGAGAGGAAGAGGAGCCGTCAGATGAACCACAAGACACCGGCGATCTTGAAGATACCGGAGTTGAAGAGCCAGAAGTGGAAGAAGAACAAGATGAAGCCGAAGAACTTGCCCTTGAAGAAGGCGTTCCGGTGAAGTCATGCTCGTCTTCCACAACATTACCAGAGTGGATTTTACTACTCACCCCATTTGCATTCATGAGGAGGAAAAGATGAAAAAAGCAATTCAAAAGATAAAAGATTTCGTAAAGCCAGTGGCTATGAGAACACCAATATCCAGACGCAAAGAAGAAATAGAGGTAGCCGGAGAAGAAACTTCGGAGGTTGCCAAAGATTATCTAGAAAGTTTGAAATAAAACTTGACAACTAAACAATAACACGTTATATTATAAGTATAATAAACAACACAATAGAATCATGGAGGACACATGAATAAGATTGACTTTGTTGGGCTACACGCCCATTCAGGGGTTGGATCCCCTTTTGACGGCTTCGGCCATCCACAACAGCACATGGACTTTGCTTACGAGAACGGAAGCCGAGCCCTAGCATTGACTGATCATGGTAATATGAATGGTCTAGCATACCAAGTGCTTCACGCTAAGCGCATGAAACAAGAAGGAAAAGACTTCAAGCCAATCTTTGGCGTGGAAGCATATTTTATTGATTCTATAAAAGACTGGAAGGTGAAATTTGAAGAACATAAAGCGGATAAAGTTAAAGCAAAACAGATTGATTCTGGTCGATCGGGTACAACGGTTGAAAATGAGGCAGAATCTAAGTCTGCTTCGAAATCTGAACTAAACAAGAAGAGACATCTCGTCCTCCTTGCAATGAACCAGACTGGACTTAATAACATTTTTAAGCTGGTGTCCGAATCCTATCACGGGGACTGCTTCTATCGCAAGCCACGCATTGACTTTGCTTTGTTGGAGAAGTATAATGAGGGTGTCATTGCGCTCTCTGCCTGCCTTGGTGGTGTTTATGCTGGGTGTTACTGGGAGAACCGAGAAATCGGCCCTGAAGCTGTTGCAGATGCAATGCGCTCTATGACGCGCAACATGCTTAATATCTTCGGTGACCGTTGGTACGGTGAGTTACAATGGAATGCTATTCCCGAACAACACGAGTTAAATAATTACGTTATCCAAATGCATAAGGAATTCGGGATACCTCTCGTTTCAACGTGCGACTCTCATTACCCAACACCTGACGCTTGGAACGATAGAGAACTATATAAGAAGATAGGCTGGCTCGGAAAGGGCAAGCCCGAATGGATGTCTGATGAACTACCTGAAGGTGTGGATGAAATCGGGTATGAATTATATCCGAAGAACGGCGAACAAATGTGGGCCGATTACAAGAGATATAGTACTGAAACAGACACCGACGTTACTTATGATGACGGCATCGTTCGGCGCTCAATGCTGGAGACGATCGATATTGCTTTTGAGAGGATTGATTCTTTTCTCCCTGATAACACTGTACGCTTGCCTGATTTTGTCGTACCTGCTGGCCATCATCCTGCAGAATACTTGGCTCAATTGTCCTTCGAGGGTTTATTTAAGATTTTGGAATCTCGTTCTATCAGGAAAGGGTCGTCCGATTGGGTGGATTACACAAGCCGACTCAAGCATGAACTCAAGGTCATTTCAGACAGAGGTTTCTCAAAATATTTCTTGACTATGAAGTCGATCACGGATAAGACAAATGAAGTACAACTTTCAGGACCCGGAAGAGGATCAGCAGCGGGATCGCTGGTGGCTTATGTATTGGGCATTACACAAGTGGATCCAATTAAGTATGGTCTACTATTCTCTCGTTTCCTCAGAGCGGACGCCACGGATTATCCTGATATTGATTACGATGTCTCTGATCCTATGGTGCTTAAAGAGATACTTATCGATGAATGGGGTTCAGATACTGTAGTTCCTATTTCAAACTTTAACACACTACAGTTACGATCGTTAATAAAAGATATTTCTAAATTTTATGACATTGAGTTCACTGAGGTTAACAAGGTTACAAACACAATGATGAACGAAGCCACACCTCTGGCAAAAAAGAAGCATGGGATCCGTGCTGGCGTGTACACGCCAACATTTGAAGAAGTCTGTGAATTTTCGGAGACCCTTCAAGCATTCTTTTTGAAACATCCAAAGGTCAAATCTCACGTTGAGGGCTTGATGGGACAGATTCGTTCCACTTCCCGTCACGCTGGGGGTGTGGTAATCGGAGAGGAGCTAGACAAATATATGCCCCTCATTGCTTCCAAGGGAGTTCGGCAGACTCCTTGGTCTGAAGGGCAGAACGTGAGACAACTAGAACCTATGGGTTTTATTAAGTTTGACATCCTCGGTCTTGCTACACTTAGAATGATGGAGGATTGCATTGAAAGTATCCTCCAGCGCCACCATGGCGTTGAGTCCCCAACTTTCGAGGACGTTAAAAAGTATTATGATGAAAATCTTCATCCGGATGTAATTAATTTAAATGATAAAGAAGTTTATAAAAACATTTTCCAAGCGGGAAAGTGGATGGGTATTTTCCAATTCACAGAGAAAGGAGCGCAAAACCTCGCCAAGAGAGCGCAGCCATCATCGATCATCGATATCTCTGCGATTACTAGTATCTATCGGCCTGGTCCCCTTTCTGCTGGTGTTGACAAGGCCTACGTCCAAGCGGTCAATGACCCCTTATCGGTAAAGTATGAGAATGAAATCGTCGAAGAAATCACAAAGGAAACCAGTGGCTTCCTTATCTTCCAAGAACAGATTGCTCTACTGGCGCATGAACTTGGTAAAGACATTTCTCTTGATGATGCTAATCTACTTCGCAAGTTGTTAACCAAGAAAGGACTAGATGCATCCAAGCAAGCAAAGAAGGAAGAAATTCTCCGTAAGTTTGTAGACGGTTGTGTTGAGAAGGGAATCGGAAAGAGAGCAGCAGAAGACATGTGGCAGAAGTTTGAATACTTCTCTGGCTACGGGTTTAATAAATCCCATGCGGTGGCTTACTCTATGATCTCTTATCAGACTGCTTGGTTGGCTACCTATTATAATGCCGAGTGGGCTTGTGCTTTCTTGGACAAGGAGCCCGAATCACGCAAAGAAAAAGCAATTAACATTGCTAAGTCTTGGGGCTACAGCATCAAACCTCTGAACATCAACACCTCTGGTCGACGATGGACACCGCAAGATGATACCACGCTTATTGCTCCCCTTACAACCATTAAGGGCTTAGGTGATGCTGCTATTGATGAGATCATCGAGAAACGCCCATTTACGTCCGTAGAGCACCTTTTGTTTGATGGAGGTGTGGTTGCTCGGAAGCTCAATAAAAAGTCGCTGGATGCCCTTTGTAGAGCCTCTGCGATGGGTGATTTAATTGATAACAGGTTCACTGGAGATAAACATTTCTGGTCAGCCGTTGTGGTAGATAAACCAAAGAGCAAGAAAAAGCTAGATGAGAACATTGAATCCTACAGGCCGGAAGGTTCATTCACAACAGCAGAAACCATTCAGAACACCCAGACTCTTACTGGAATTTATCCAATTAATATGGTAATGACACCGAGAGCCATGAAGATTATCGATACTTATCATGTCCCTCCATTATCGGAGTATGATGTTGATCTTGGAGCCGCATGGTGTATTCCGATCAAGCTTATATCAAAAAAATCCAAGAATGGAAAATGGTTTTACACGATTGATGTTATTGATTCGAATTCTGAAGTCACTCGGCTGCGTTGCTGGGGCGTCAACCCACAAAAGGATCACATCTTTCTCAATAAACCTTATGTGCTGAAGTACCCAAAGTACAATGAAACTTGGGGTTTCTCAACCTACGGGGCGGTTGATAAGAAATGGATGATGATTGGTTAAAAAGTAAGCATAAATACTTGACAACTGATCAAAAACCAGTTATATTATAAACATAATGAAGACAAAAACATTGGAGGATACAATGAATGTTATTACTTTAAAACAATATCACGATAAGATTGACGAACTTATTAAACAATCTTATATTACTAGCCCACCTAAGAAGAAACTTAAAACTATGGGTAAATCTGCCGGCATTCGATATGGTAAGCAGGCAGAGGTAGCGGCCTGCCACTTCCTTAAGCAACACCCCGCTGTGAAAAAAATCAGAGAACAAGTAAGGTTCAGACCAGTAGGGGGCCTATCCTGCATAGATGTTGTGCTTGACATGAAGAATGGAGAAACTGTCTACGTCCCAGTAGCAAAAGACATCTGGAGAGCTACTGCTCAATGTGATCGACTTGAGACTTTGTATGCTAAGTTTGAAGGAAAGTTAATCGAGGACTATAATGTTTGTTATTTGATGGCCTCAGATTATAAAGTTAGGCTTAAGAGAACCTTTAAGGAAGGTACCATTAAAGAGGTTCTAGTCAATGAAGAACTACAAGAACTGGCCGATGCGAACATCGTGCATAACATTGAGACTTTGTGGGAACACTTACATACATTTAAATAGGAGGACACTATGACTACACAACGAAAAGAAATAAACAACGAACAGTTCTTTACGAACTTTGAGACCGCCGAGAGGCTAGCAAAAGTTATCGAAAGCCAACCGTGGTTCTCTGACATTACAAAAGTCATTGAGCCATCGGCTGGCGATGGAGCTTGGCTCAAGGCTATGAAGGTTGACGAGGCTTATGACATTGAACCCCAACATCCCAATGTAGCCCTGCAAGATTTTCTGGATCCCAAGTTTACAATTAAACGCGAGGGTTCAATCCTATCTGTGGGTAACCCGCCTTTTGGAAGAATGGGTAAGCTAGCTAAATGTTTTATGCATCGGTGTGCCGAGTATTCGGACTACATCGCATTTATTCTTCCTGCATCTTTTGCAAAAGTGACACAAATCAGACAGATGCCGCAATACTTTCACCTTGTTTATCAAGAGGATCTTCTTGATGAAACCTTTAGATTTGAGCGTGATGGTAAGAAGGTCTCAACCGTCTTTCAGATTTGGGAACGTCGAGACACCAAGCGGGTTGATCCTCCTCGGAGAAACACTTGCAAAGACTTTGGTTGGTCTCGCATAGCAGAAGTATCTTATAATCAGGTGGCTACTGAAATTATGACGGTGCTTAAACTTAAAGACACTGATACTAAGAAGAAAGTTATCGCTTTAATGAAAGCGTCCTTGTCTCAGAGAGCAGCACCTGTTCCCACGGATGCCGATTTAGCAATATGCACACATGGTTCTGGAGCAGGCAAGGTTCTGGTTAAAAACTTTGATAAAGTCTCCTCGAGAACACATAGATTCATTAAGATCAAATCTAAAATTACCAAGGAAACGCTGGCTAAAAGATTGCGATCTTTAGATTACGAGGGTATCTTTAAGTACACCGTTGGAGCCACCTGTGTTTCAACAGAAGAGGTGGTACAACTCTACACACAGAAATATCCGGAGGAATAATGGAACACTTGACGAATTGTCATGGCGAATGGAACGCTTTATTTGCAATGGCCTCTTCACTTCCTATTTTGGGAGTGTGGATAAAAACAAAATTATACAACCATAAGGAGGAATTATGAATTTTGTAAAAATAACAACGACCCAGGGGGAAACACTAGCAGTTAACCCAACACAGATTGTGCAAATTTTTCATGCACCACAAGGAATTGTCCTGACCATGGTGACAGATCGACGCATCACAACAAAACAGTTTCGAAGTGTTACCGAAGCAATCTATCATTGCACTAACTCGAGCATTGATATCAGCGGTATAAAGGAGATAAAATGACTAAGTTTGAATTTGTAACAAACAATAACGCGGCTATTGTCGAAGAATATGAAGAAGCAGCATTTAAAACTAAAGAGCAGCACATGGCCGACTACATCAAGTCGGTCAAAGCACTTGAGGACGCAATGGAGCCTTATAAGGAACAGAAGCGTGAACTCAAGGCTGACTACATTGACAGCGGTTGGCTTACCAAGGAAGACATTAGTCTTACCGTCAAGGCTTATCGCCTGCTAAAAAGTGAAGTAGACATTGATGCCCTGATTGACATTTATGATAATTTGAGAAAGGGGAAATAATGAATAATTTACAAGAAAAAGAGGCCGTTAAAAGAATGGGAGTGGTTAATCTCACATCGATGTATCATGAGGACGATAACCAGCTTCTGCAAGAAAAAGCCGCTAAACGATGCAATCTGACTCCTGAAGTGATAACTGCTATCGAGAATGGCGAAGAGGTGTGGATTAGAAATAACACCACGGGGTTTATTGATCGAGCAATAGCAATCAAGAGACATCACTCTGAGGAGGATCTTCATGTCTGGCGCGAAGCCAAGACAGAGCCTTTAAGACAAGCAACTGGAAAAGCTTACTGGATGAAGTGCAGCGAAGCTGGCTACGAGATCCAGGAGTGGGCTTATTTGGAAAAAGTACAAAGACCCAGCAGCGCCACTCCATGGCTTGCTTCTGTTGCCTTCCAGTCCTTTCCTGGCTTCCCAACCGCGCCTGTTGTTATTTGCGGACATGGTTTGGATCAAATGGCCATTCGCCAAATCCGACAAGATGAGGTCGTTCACGTTTGCATCCATGGAAAAACCACCCAGGAAGGTTACAACGATCGTATTGTGAGAGCGTTGAAAGTTAGGGATAGGAGAAATCCCGAATTCACAAAGCGAGAATTACATGTGGTAATTAAGAAAAATTACGATGCACAATGTTGTGAAGTAATAACGGCTTATTGGCCAGATGAAAAACGGGAGAACAAATGAATAGGGCACAAAGACGAGCAGCACAAAAATCAAATAAAAATGGTAAGAAATCAGATAAAGAAATAGATAATGTAATGGGCATGTTTGATCTCTTACCAGATGAATGTTCTGCTTGTCTTGCCTCTTATGACAAGACGGATAAACAGATGGTTACAACTTGGAATGTTGTTGTCAAAGAGGAAAAGAAAGTAGTAAGATTGTATTGCCCAGATTGCTGGAATACCGCGACACAAATCATCAAAGATGTTAAAGGATAGCAATGCCCAATAAATACGCAAAAGACACTAAGAAATTCACATTTTATGCTAAAGATACTTTGCATGCAGACTTTAAAATTCGAATGCAATATCACAGCCTGACACAATCAGAATTTCTTCGTGCTTGCGTTCAGGCTGTTGTCAATAAAGATCCGATGATGGAAATGTTTATTGAGCACTACAAAGAAGATAACGGTAAACAATCAAAAAATCAAAGGACTAAAATCAAGAAAGACCAAGAGAAATCTGATGAGTTGCTGAGGGATTTTGGCTTAGGAGATGGAGACATTGATGATATTTTTGATATCATAGCAGAAGAACACCCAGAAATTTAACTGAAATGCGTTCTTTTATTATTTTCACTTCTATTTATTATGAAAAAATGCTTTAAGGAGATAAGTATATGTCTAAGAAATTGTTGAGCGAAGCACAAATTCGCCGTTTTGCTAAACTAGCCAGCCTTCAACCTATTTACGAACGATGGGGTTCTAAAGAAGACGAATATAAACGTCAAGATGTTGGTGGGGTAGAAAAGAAAGCCGGCGATGTCGGTGGTCACTATAAAGACTACGAGATGAATGAAGATGCTTTCGAAGACGAAGCTGAAATGGGTCTCGACGCTGCCGAAGGCGAACTGGATGGTGCAGAAATGGCTGGACTAGATGCTGAAGCCGACCTTGATACAGAGGGTCCAGCGGAAGATTCAATGGTAGCGGAAGATGGACTAGACGCTGACACTGCTCAACGAATTGCTGGTGACATTATAAACTCCCTTGGTGATATTCTTGGTGTCGACATAGAAATGGACATGGGAGAAGAGGCACCAGAAGAACTTGAAATCGAAGACGAGGTTGAAATGCCTGCCGGAGAGGAAGAAGTGTCAATGGATGCTGAAGAAGAAATCATGGAAGCACTCAAAGGAATCAATTATGTTCCTGGTAAACAGGAAATTGTTAATGAAGTTGCCAAGCGTGTAGCTCGAAGGCTTCTCAAAGCTAAACAAGCTGATGCTTCTCTCAAAGAGGCTTTGGGTAAATCTAAAAGCCGAAAAAGATAAAAAAAAAGAATAAACTATAATAGAGAGAGGAGGGGAGGTTTCCCCTCTTTTTTTTTGGAGGAAAAATGTTAATAAATTTATTATGTGTCATAGGTGGAATGATAATGATGTGGTGTTTAAGTTTTTTATTAGGTCTAGGTTATTCAATAAACCTCTTAAAACAAGCTCAACAAAGCTGCGCGGCTATGTTCACCACGTGCGAGCAGGGCATGCAAGAAATATTGCAGTTAAAATATATGGCAATGCGCGAAGCAAAGCGATCTGAACAGAACATCACAGCCCAAAGACACATAGATCAGATGAATATAAACAGCGTCAGGAATTCTATAATGAGAAATTATGTTGCAACATTTCCTGCGTCTTATTCAAACATTATAGAGTATAGGACCTGGGAAGAACTAGAGGATTACGTCAACACGTTAGTACAACAAAACAAGGAGAACAAATAATGATTTTGGGCACTAAAAAAGAAAAAAAAGAAAAAGAAGAAGCCGAGGAAGAGGTTTCTGAAGAACAATCGGTTGTGGATCTTTTAGGGTCTTTAACCAAAGGACCAGAGCAAAGAAGCATCATGTTTGTGGGCGAAATGAACGAAGAAAAATCGGCAGACCTAATCTCGGCTCTCCTTGTTTTATCACAAGAAAAGCCTGAAGGAGAAGATAAAGCGCGAGATATCAAACTTTATGTTTCTACTTATGGAGGGTCTGCTCATGAAATGTTCGGTGTTTACGACGTAATGAACTTCTGCAAGCAGTTTTGTGACATACAAACAATCGGTATAGGAAAAGTAATGTCAGCAGGAACTCTTATTTTAGCTGCAGGAACTCCAGGCAAACGCAAGTTGGGGAAAAATTGCCAAGTTATGATTCATTCTGTGAATGGCGGCTCTATTGGAGAGCTTCATAATTTAGAAAACGAAATGGATCAAATAAAAAACTTACAAGAATTGTACATTCAATGTCTCTCAAGTGAAACAGCGATGACCAAAAGACAGATTCAAACACTAATTAATAGGAAAGTAAACGTTTATTTGTCTTCTGATGAGGCAATAGAAAAAGGATTAGCGGATGAGGTATTATAATGGATAAGATTTTTTATAACGAAGCATCAGCAGCAAAACTGGGGTGGACACCCGAGTGGTTCGGCTGTGATAAACACGGGGAAAAATTGGTCTCCGCCGTTGAGGAGTTTCAGGCGGAACACCAACTTACTGCAGATGGCCTATGTGGCCCTACGACGTATCGTCGTATTTACACCCATCGTGTGGCGAACTGGGATGATCATGCTCCTATGTCGCATAAAGATAACACGGAATCTTTTATTATCTACAACTCAGAATATTTTCCAATCGATTGGCCAAAAGTGAAATTATTCTTTGAAGGCGGAGGCCTCAAATTACGAAAGGGGTGGAAGAAGTCCAAATATAAGCGAGACCCCAAGTTTTTTGTTTGTCATTGGGATGTTTGCCTGTCTTCTGAGACCTGCTATAAAGTGCTCAACAAGAGAGGAATCTCTGTGCACTTCTCTATTGACAACGATGGGACAATCTATCAATTTATGGATATGAATGACATCGCATGGCATGCCGGAGGAAAGATTTGGAATGATCGCTCGCTCGGTGTTGAGATCAGCAATGCTTACTACACCAAGTATCAATCGTGGTATGAGAAGAGGGATTTCGGACCGCGTCCGATTATCACAGATGCTCATGTTCATGGAAAGAAACTCTCAGAACACCTTGGTTTTTACCCTATACAGCTTGAGGCACTCAAGGCTCTCATGAAGGCAGTGAATAAATGCACAGGAATCCCACTACAGGCACCCTTAGATCGTTCAGGCGACACTAACACCAAGGTGAGTAAAAAATGCGCTGAAGGGCGTTTTGAAGGCTTTATAAGCCATTATCACTTAACCAAGCGAAAGATTGATTGCGCTGGTTTAGACATTAAGAAATTATTGGAGGAATTGTAGTGAGTAAAGAAATAGATAAGTTAATCGAGCAGGCACTAGCAGAGAAAATTAATGTTCAAGGACTAAAGGACAAAATTCGTCAAAGACCCGACATGACACCAGCTTATAGTAATAAAAAAACTGACATCGACGCCCTCGCTGCGCTTGATGGAGACAGTACTACTATCGGCCAACCAGACGTTACTGCAGCCTTTAGCGATAATGCTAAAGATAAAGAAAGGGCTGCTGCCTTATTTTTGTCCAACGCGCTCAAGCAGTCCAGCGAGAAGAAGGAGATAAACCAATTCCTTTCTACCGTCGGCAAAGACAAGACCGATGCTGCTGAGTTCACCGCTGGGAAAGTGCAAGCAATTGATCCAAAAAACATTAGGTCTGTTGCTTTTAAATCTCTCCAAACCGTGTCGGCGGATCCCGAAGCGGACAGTAAAATGGGACAATACCCAGAAGGTATTGCAACTGCCCTCAATACAGTTTTCCAAGGTAAAAATACGTTTAAGTCAAGGCTCGAAGAATTGAAAAAAGTTTGCGAAAGTGCGATTTCTAATTTGGGCTCAGTCTCTAAAGGCAGTTCACCATCGTCTGCCATAGCCAATATGTTAGTATTGGATTATGTTTCAACTTTGGTTAGAGAAGTTGACGCCGGCGCTGCTGCTTATAATTTCGAGGCGTTCTTGGCAATGCTCTCTGGCGGCAGAGTTGTAGGTAAAGAACTGACCTCTGCTGGCAAAATGGGCGGCGCTGACTTCCGATCATTCGACCAATCAGCAGGAAGTGCAAAATATTATAAAAATTTATCGGGCATCACTCAGTCTTCTAAGGGCTTTAAGATTGGGGAACCCGTCTATTATGTTATAGCCATTAAGAGGGGTCAATCTGGTAAAGGAACTTCTGATCCCCGCCAAATTACCTCCTTAAACATTTATACCTTTTTTCTTATAAAGTTAGAAGATAATGTAAATGGTAGAGACTATTTTGCTTTCAAATATAGCAATGGCACCAGTGAGATAGTAGATATAAAAGCAGGTACAGCACTTAATCTCTCAAAAGACTTGAAAAACAAAGGCGAGCCTTTAACCATTAACTTAGTTACTACTAAAAATCAAAAAGATATCAGAGCAGTGATAGAAGCCATTGTTGTGAAACAAGATAACGATGTTGCAAATTCCTTGGAATATTTTAAGCAATTGATGGAACATCTTCATACTGCAAATGAAAAATCACAAGCATATGGATCAACCGGAGTTATTGGGAAGGGAGACGATGCTCTCAAAGCGATACAAGAATCGGAAGCATCATTTAATAATCTGAAATTGTGTCTCGAAGGAAAGTGCCCAGACCGAAGACAAACAGCCATCGATGAATTGATCGAAGCGATTGCAAAACAAAATTTATTGAAATAACTTGACAAACCTATAAGATAAGGTTATATTATATAAAACAATGGAGGAATAATGAAACATTATAATCAAGGGCAACCCCTTAACCAGAAAATTTTGGAGGGAGTTAACATCCTTGCTGACAATGTCGCAACGACACTCGGACCCCGAGGTCGCAATGTTGCGCTGTATCATAAGGAAGAAGATCTCCCTGTAGTTACCAAGGACGGAGTGACAATAGCTAAGTTTATCGAACTAGAAGACCCATTTCAAAACCTCGGAGCACGCATTATTAAACAAGCAGCGGAAGAAACTGTAATCAATGCCGGCGATGGAACCACCACAGCCACTGTCTTGGCCAGAGGAATCCTACAAGGCGCCCAGCGCTATCTTACGGCTGGAGTTAGCCCAGTAGAGTTGAAGAGAGGGATGGATAAGGCAACAGAGGCCATAGTGGCGCGTTTAGATTTAATGTCCAGACCCATTCAAACTATGGAAGACATTGAACATATTGCAACGATTTCAGCAAATAATGATAAAGCAATTGGAAAACTTATAGCCACAGCCATTGACAAGGCAGGCAAAGACGGGTCGGTTCTTGTTGAAGAAGCCCGGAGCATGGCTACATCTTTAGATCTCATAGAGGGATTTAGGTTTGATTCCGGCTATGTCAGTAACACTTTTGTCACAGATGAACGGTTGGGGACAGTTAATTATGATAACCCTTTAATCTTAGTTACAGATGAAAAAATTGAGTTTGTCGAGCAGATTATGAGCGTACTAGAAATGTCAGCAAGAGACAACCGACCTTTGGTTTTAATTGCGAATGACATCGAAGGGCAAGCTCTTGCAGCCTTGATAGCCAATTCTGTCCGGGGAACACTAAAAGTTTGTGCCATCAAGGCCCCGCGCTATGGAGAAGAACGCAGAAACATCATGAAAGATTTGTGCACAAGCCTTGGCGCCACTTATATTACTCGGGAAAATGCATTAACATTAAAGGACGCTCAACTTAATCATTTTGGTAACTGTAAAACTATTAGTGTCAACAAGCTCTGGACAACAATTGTCGGAGGCTTTGGAGACAGTTCTAAGATCGATAAAAAGATTGTATCGATCAAAGCGGAAATCCAACAGACAGAAAACCTATCGGAATGCGAAAGGCTCCAAGAGCGCATTACTCGTCTTGCTTCTGGAGTAGCTGTGATTAAAGTAGGTGCCCAAACCGAAGTTGAAATGATAGAGAAACGCCACAGGATAGATGATGCTCTAGAGGCTGTTCGCTCAGCCCAGCAAGAAGGAATCGTTCCAGGCGGCGGAGTAGCGCTCATAAGAGCAGCAACAGATCTTTTTGTTGAGACAGACAATGAAGAACAGTCCTTGGGAGCCCAAGTGGTCTTACAAGCCTGTGAAGCACCTTTACGTCAAATGGCAATTAACGCTGGAGAATCTGCAGACATTATTGTGGCAAACGTAAAGAACGAAACTGATGACATGGGTTACAATTTTCTTACTAGATGTATGGTTGGTACTTATGATGTGGGCATTATTGACCCTTGTAAAGTTACCAAGTGTGCTTTGCAGAATGCTTCATCAGCAGCAGGAACTTTATTGACTACGTCGCATGCTATTGTAGCCTCTTAGGACTATTTAATAGCGGAGGCCTGCGGTTATGGGAGAGAATGAAATACAAGACTTAAAAGATGCTTTAGTTGATCTAGCACACCAAATCCAACGTATGGCGGATAAGCAAGACGTTATGATTGATGATGTGCGTAAAATCAAAGAAGCCATATATAATCCAGAACAGGGCCTTTATGCTCGCGTCCGAGACCTAGAGCAATGGCAGCAATCAATGGCCAAGTTCATCTGGACTGTTGGCGTAGCAGTGGTCGGACTGATTGTCCAAGCAATATACTTAAATTTATTTTAATGGAGGAACAATGAGAGTAAGAATTTCTTATGGAATGGAAATTGAAGACATTCCAGCAGATGTAGAGAGGAGAGGGTTAATCGCCATCCTCGAGCTTCAAAATACTGTTGAACAATTATCAACAGCTATTAGTTTAATAACAGATGCAGATGAGGACTATAAAATAGTTCTCTCAATGCTCGAAAAAGTTAGGTTGAAACTAACTAGTGCAGATCTAGTTATAACAGATTTGCAAGCAATCCTAGAAGGGTTGCATAAATATTACGAGGGAGGTAATAATGTATCAGAAGGGAGATCTACTATGGATCCCAGCGGGAACCCTATTGCAACGCCAGAGGGTTCCAGGGAAGGATGACTTGTTCTCTAATTTTTATCAGACTAGAGAACCTACGGTAGCATTATTTTTGGAATTTGAAACACATGAGAAGTGCAAAATAATGCTGGACGGCAGGAACTGGTCAGTTGAAACACGTGAGATAAGACACAATGTTAAGGAGATGGTCAATGTTAATTAAATTAGTGGAAGTCAAAAGAGAAATGAGAGGCGGGACAGCCACTCTGTCAGAAATCTATGTTAATTCTTCTCATATTATTTCTGTTTCAGAAGATGTCATGACCGGGGAGAACTTAGTAAACGAGGTAAAGCGCCTCGGCTTAATGGAAAATGTACGATTTAGTAAGGTCGTCATGTCTGAAGGTAACCAAACACGCGTGTTAACAGTGGTGGGAACCCCTTCAGAAGTTCACCATAAAGTTAAAAAAAGACAAGTCCTCCGAGGGTAAAAATGCAGTATTATAAAATTATTTGTTGGTCCGAATGTCCATTCTGTATTAGCGCCAAAATGGAAATGATCGATAGAAACTTACCATTTGAGTACTGCGCTATAAACCACAGCCCTGGGTTGTTAAATCATTATAAAGCTATTTATAAACACGAGACCGTTCCGATGATTATTGAGATCAATACTGTGACCGGTCAAGAGAAGTTTATTGGAGGATACACAGATCTTATCGAGTATTTCGAAAAAAACCTTGTTGAAGGCCAAGTTTGCTCTATTGATGGAAATGGCTGAGTATGACTTTAATGTCAGTGTAGAGTTTGTCAATGGCGACAATTCTTACTGGACACCTACACCCCTGGATGAGGTTGAGGAAATAGGACACATAGGTATCATTGATATAGGTGATGACCAAACAGAATTTGAAAAATTGATATCGCTCGCGCATGAAATCGGTCATGTGAGATTCAATGATAAGAATCTTTTCAAAAAACATAGAAGGATTCGATTATTTGAAGAGTCCATGGCTTGGCATTTAGGTTACGATTATGCTCTTTCTTGCGGGATAGAGATCGACCTAGATGAGTATGCCGAGCGGGTAGAGCTCGCATTACAATTATATAGTAAGGAGATGAAATGATTGTTAATAAACCATGGGGCCACGAAAACGTCTGGGCTCTTACTGAAAAATACGTTGGGAAAGTACTTTATATTAAAAAAGATAAGAGACTGTCCCTCCAGTTCCATAGGATCAAAGAAGAAACTATCATGGTCTTAGAGGGACAAATGGAACTTGTCCTAGAAGAGGGATCGAGAAGAGAAGAGACTAGAATTATTATGAAACCCGGAGACACCTATCACATTTGTCCAATGACGGTTCATAGATTCTGCGCTTCGCAAGGAACAGATGTAAAGCTGGTAGAGGTTTCTACAACCGAAATTCATGATGTAGTCCGACTACAAGATGATCACGGGAGGTCTTAAAGTGTTCATTATTTTATTAGGTTTGTTTGCTTTTGCCGAGCCTCAACAAACACAAGACATTTATGTGGCACCACCCACAATCCACGATCCCACACTATCAGACCTCCAGCCATACTTAAACAGTTTACTCGTGTCATCAGCGCAATCCAACACACACTGGGTCAAAAGAAGTAAAAGAGCTGCCGGGGCACAAATACATGACAAGCATTCGATTGTCTATGCACGGGACACTGTCTGTGATTATAGCGAGCCCCTAAAGTGCGCCGAAGAAAACCTCCATTGGGTTTTGATAACAGACATTTTTGTCACTCCCCACTTTGCCACTGTTGTAGTAAAATTATACGATGAAGAAATAAGTCTCATAGCCAGTGCTTCTAAGACTTCTTACTCTATAGAGGATTGCAAGCCCCAAGTTACTCAAACCACTATTAAACAGTCCGGCACACCCCCTACTGAAATAACAGAGCAAAAACCAGATAAATGTATTTTTTTGGATCCAAAAGTTTTAGCTAAAGACCTCAAACAGGTTGTTGGAATCTTGTTTGCCAGCATTCATCCTCTCTAAGATCGCCGCCCCCCGCGGATCTTATTCACTTTTTTGTTTTCTGACCCCTAGTTATTAATAAGGGGGGACAAAAAATGATTAAAGGAATGTTATTTTTTTTGTTAATGTGCACACCACCGGCGAATGCACATTTTGTTTTTGATTTAAGGCCGGAATTTGACGACAGCTATTCTGCTGAACTGGATCCTTATGCTCCTCGCGGACTGAAGGCGGCATATTTATCCTCGGTTGCGATTGAAATTTTACAGGGCGGCGTCCCAATAGGCAGCGGATCAGGCAACTATTTTAAACTTGGAAAGCATAGGTTTATCATTACAGCTGCCCACGTTGTAGAGGGGCAAGAAGAAATAGTCATTATCGAAAAGGGATATAGCGCTACCTCGGCGACTATTGCCTACGTAGATGGGAACAGCGACATTGCAGTTTTAATCCCTCAGGAGAGATTACACTTTACTAAACCTCTTCCTTTTCGTCGAGATATCAACAATCAAGTGGGAGAAAAGATCTACCACTGTGGACACCCAGCGCGACAAGGTTGGCACATTTCGGAAGGATTGCTAACGGGAACACACGCAGACGTTTTACTTATGAACACTTTCGCGTGGCCTGGCTCTTCCGGTTCGGTGGTGTTTGATGAAGGAGGGCGAGTCATCGGTGTTCTAAGTGCTATCCGTGTCGATGGTCCCTTTGGAATCCCCGATTTAGTGGAACACATAGTTCTAGCTAGCAATATTAAAATGCTCGATCAGAGCACACTCAGAGAGATTCTGGGGAATGGAAAGTAATCAACCTCCATTTTGCATAGGCACCTTAATCCGTGATGGAGAAAAGGTGGGAATAATCTATAGAGAGATCAAATCAGGAACTTGGTCTAAGCAGCCGTTATTTAACTGGCGCACGAATTATGAAATTTATTATGATGACGGGAGCATCTGCATAATGGGCAGCGCCACCCTTGAGAGGCTCATAACATCAGGAAAAATAGAGTTGCTGGATGAAGAATGATGATCTCCTACCCTACTACCCTACTACCCCCCTCCCCCCTTTACACGGACATAGATGACATCATGTCTGTACTCACAGACAGGTGTTTAAAGATAGCAGAAGACGACACCTATTCTGAGATCGAGCAGGAACAATATTTCCACATTACATTCGCCTTGGTGGATTATTGGCTGCAAGAATTAACCGGCTATTCGTTATGACAACCTATCTCAAAGGGGATCTCGTGCTAGTGAGCAAAGAAGAAGTCACAACCACTTGTATTATCTTAACGTCCCGATTCCAAATCACTACTAATACAAAACAGTCGTTTTACTACTCTTACTGTATTGATGATGGGTTGTTTGGATTAGTCTACGAGAAAGAAATTATAGCTCTTGTTGCTAAAAGTTTCGCTCCGGATTTTGAATTCCACAGCGAACTATTTGAAACCGATTATTCATACTATGCAGATCTTTATGAGCAGTTTGCTTATTTCCCTTCATTCTGGGTTTCAGATGATGAAGATGATGATGAGTAAAATACTTTACATAACTATGGAATTTGTAAAAGAAATCGAAAATACTTTACATAACTATGGAATTTGTAAAAGAAATCGAAAATACTTTACATAACTATGGCTTTTGTCAAAAAACTTTACATAACTCAAAAATACTTTACATAACTATGCAAAGGGTCGAAAAAAAGGTTTGACACTAAAGCTCCCGTATTATGGTAATATAACACGTTGTGACTACTTTGTCAACCAAAATACTTTACATAACTATGCCAATCTCTTCACGCGCATGCAAAGTCCTTTTATTACCACATGCAAGAGCGGTCAAAAAATGTCCGAAAAAGAACCAAAAACGATTTGACATTTAAGCCTCAATAAGATAGAATATAGTATAGTCCAAAATAACGGAGGGCAAAATGAAAAACATCATACCATTTATATTAGGCATGTTCTTTGGAATAGTATTCCAGCATGACATACCAATCATCAACAACATAGACTTCCAAAGCATCCGAGCAGATGTAATGGGGTTCTTTCAATCATATCAAAAACAGGAGCAACCATGAAAGCAGGATTATTATACAAATGCAAATGGCGAACGAACCAATGGAATGACGATAACAACTCATGGGATCGTGGCTGGGACATGCTTCTATTTATAGGCATAGAGACAATCAATCGTGACGATGGAATAGTGATAAACAACTATCGTTTCCACGACATAGTTAACAACAAGAGCGTCTTGATGGACATAGGTCTTATCAGACATTGCAGAGAAATCGAAGGAGATTATCATGAGTGCGATTAAAAAGATGAACCAAGAGTTAAAACAACTGCTAGGCAGAGATCCAACGATCCACGAACAGATCGACATTCTTATTCTCTCTTCCATAAAGGAACGAGTGTATGAGTTACAACTAACTTATCAGATGAAACCTGATGAGGAGATTAAGGCACAATACCAACAAGCGGTGAAGTGTCTCCAAGAAATACAAGATCGAAATCCCGAAATCTTTTCTCATAACGACAGCGAAGGGGGGAAAGATGTTTGAGATCGGAGACTTCGTAAGAAGCCACACAGATGAGGTTTTTATCGGGATTATCATAGATGAAAGTTACCAAGGTTTTGAGGTCGCTTGGAACGATGGGGATTTTACATACAATGAAGATGGAGAAACTATGTTCCACCATGAAATAACCCCGAGCGACTGGACACATTATCTCTATAAAGCATTTTCGGACATTTTCTGTCCTTGATTTATTTTGAGAACACGATAAGATATAGTATAACCCAAACGACCAAGGAGGTCAACATGAAACATTATCTATTTACAATCCTAACCCGTGATGGGGATTATGAATACTATGACAGGTGGCTGACTAAAGCCTCAGATGACATGACCGCTCTCGACATTATTGTGGAGTTCACAGGACACCCCAAAGAAGATTGGAGTGAAGCCTATGAGTGTATCTATGAGAATAACACTGATTATCGACACTACTCGATCTATTCCCGACAGGAAGTGGAACCAGAGGATCTAAAAGTCCTAGAACGCTATGGAATATAGGAGGTCACAATGAAAGTTGGAGATTTAGTTTACTACGCATACGACAAGTCTGTCGGTGTTGTCGTGGAAGTTAAGGAAAATGGAGATTGTCGTTGCGTTTTCGATGGAGAAATCTATCTATGCGTCCAAACATCACTGGAGGTAATATGAAAATAGGAACTTTAGTTATCCACGAGAACGATCACTACGAAGGGATCGGAATTGTGATTGATAATAGGTCGAGAGAATACACACAAGGCGAGAAATACACTATGGTCACAGTCCATTGGCTCGATGGAATGGGCGCAGGTCTTTATTGGACTGATGAACTGGAGGCAATATGAAAGTAGGAGATTTAGTTATGTGGATCGGTAAAGACCAAGACCACGGACAAATTGGGGTGATAGCGAAAGTTTACCCCAATACAATACACACAAAGTGGTATGATGTCCAGTGGAGCGATGGTGTCTTTGGGGAAGAGATCCATCATCTTGAACTTATGGCGGTGAATGATGAAAGTAGGTGATTTAGTTATGTGGACAGGATACACGGATTATGGTCGTATCGGCATCATCAGGGAGGCTTCTCGCATCGGGCAGCGAGATCGTCGCTATGAGGTGGTGTGGGGCGATGGAACGATCACCCGTGGTCTTTATGGAGTCGAGATAATGGTAGTGCATAATGCGCGCTAAGTTTGAAGTCGGCGATCTCGTCGAATTCAGGTACGACCTTCTCTATCAAGCATTGGTGGGGATTGTGACCTATCGTTACAAATACAACGGTCACATGTGGTACAAAGTCCAGTGGGCTGGCGGCAGACAACAAGACATAGCAGAGATAGAGTTAAAAAAAGTAAAAACGGACAAAAAATGACCTTGCTTTTTTCTGTCGATCGGATAGAATATAGTATAACCAAAACAAATGGAGGTGTCCAATGGGATACAGATCAGATGTTGCAATAGCAATACACAAAGACTTACAAGGTGAGTTCCTCACCTTTCTTAATACAACTGAACTCATGGCTCATATCTTCGGAGATATGTCTGACTTCCACTTAGATAAAGACTATCAAGGTGATGGGCATTGGCTCTTTACAGTCGATAGCGTCAAGTGGTATTCATCTTACATAGACGTTGAAATGTTCGAGAAGTTCTTCAACGCTATGGACGAGAAAGAAGAAACGCAAAATGGGTATCGGTTCGTTCGCATTGGCGAACAGAATGACGATGTTGTGGAACGTGGCGATTGGTATGGTAGCGACATTCATGTCAAGCGCGAAATACAGGTAGGATACTGACATGAAAGTAGGTGATTTGGTAAGACTAACCCGCTTCGGCTGGGAAAACACCGTAGGTGTTGTGGTTGAGCACGTTGCCCCATATTCAGGGAGGCAAGCGCAAGCAAGAGTTATGTGGGCAAGCAAGGGAACGATAGGGATCTGTTATGTCGAGGATCTGGTGGTGATAAATGAAGAATAGAATAGAAGTAGGTGATCTAGTTGTCTGGAGACACCCCAGCGAAACAGACGTTGGGATAGTTGTGCGCATCGGAACATGTGAAAGCAGACCGAACCACTACACATTTACCTCCAGTTACATTCACTGGGGCGATGGAGATAGAGGTTGGTTCGAGAACGTAGACTTGGAGGTAATATGCAAGTAGGAGATTTAGTAAGACACGCAGTCCACAGCGGTGCGCTGGGGATAATAGTGGAGAAGAACTACAACTCACAGACTGAAGCAAAAGTCCTATGGACTAACAACAGTTGGGGTGAAAAGTGGGAACTAACCCAAAACTTCGAGGTGATAAATGATTGTAGCAGGTGATTTAGTAACAACAGAGCATTGGGGTGAGTTATTTGGGCTTGTCGTCGATGTTCGACAAACAGGTAACATAGCCACAGTCTTGATAATGGATGAAGATGGCGGCTTCGAGGTAAACCAACTTGTAGCAGACTTGGAGGTGATCTATGGAAATAGGTGATTTGGTGCGAGGAAGAGGCGATGGAGAGATTGGCATCGTGATAAGAGTATGGTCAGAGGACGCAAGAGTTGTATTGTGGCGATGTGGAATGGATACTCTTTGTCACACCGACAGCTTGGAGGTATTATGAAAGTCGGAGATTTAGTAAGATACCATCTTCTCACTTGCTTTGGTTTTATCATAGATTGCGATGATCCCGACTGCAAGAACCCAGAGTTCTACGTCCATTGGATTGGGCTTGGTGCTGAGTGGAGATTTGCAGATGAATTGGAGGTGGTGTCATGAAAGTAGGTGATTTAGTAAAATACCATTACGATGGAGACATTGGATGGGTGACTGTTGTGCATGAGACTGACGGTTCGGTCTGGATTGAATGGGCAGATGGTTGCAACGGCTGGCATTTAGAAAGCGAAATGGAGGTGATAAATGGCTAATTTACATTGGAATACAAAGAAAGCCCCGTTTGACGAGGCAAAAGAAAAGATTAAAGCCCTAGTGATAGAGGCTACGGAGGGTGCGTTCTTTATTAAGAAAGCATCGAACGACTGCGGTGCGACTATGGACGTTTACGCAGAGACAGATGATACCGAGGTATCCCCGTGGTCTACCCGTCTACCCCAGATGTTTATGGGCTGGCGAGTGATCATGTATGTGTGTCCTGCGGGCTACATTGGCGCGTTCTTGGACGTTAAGGAGAAAGGCGATGATGTTTCAAACTGGTGATTTGGTAAGGATCAAAGAGGGCTTCTCGACCCCTGAGTGCGAAGAGTTCGATTGGATAGGCATGATACTCTCCTACCGTGGGAAGGGGGGCGTGCTTGACGAGCACGATGAGTGGATTGTGCAATGGGCACACCAGCCGCATGAAGCCCACGAATACGGCTACTACTTGGAGGTAATATGAAAGTAGGTGATTTAGTCCACGCTCCCCGCTACCCCTACTGGGGGATGGGCATGATTGTGGAGGTCGGCACTGGCGAAGATGTGCTTATTCATTGGTTCGGTTGTGGTGAAACAGGCACAGGCTATGACTGGCACGATATAGATTATTTGGAGAAACTATGATAAAAATAAACAGAGACAAAAAAGCCATTCAGATCGGGGAACTGGTCGTTGTGAAGAAATGGACACCGAAGAAAGGCTACGTTTATTCCGAACGCATCGGGATAGTAATGGCTGATGAAGGTGTCGATAAGTTCGGGCAAGAGCAGTGGGGAAGATGGCATGTGGCTTTGGAGAACGGAGACTATATTGGCTGTTCCTCCAACGAGATCGAAGTGATAGAGGAGGTGGAAGATGGAGTTGATCGAACTACAACTGTCAGTCAGGTCGATTGACATACTGCAAAAGGCTGATGTGTGGCTGCTGGAGGACATTCTAGACAAAATGAACTCCGACCCTACCACCATAACACTAGCCCTAGCGAAAATCAAGCCTGAAGATTTCATCGAGATCACCGAGGCAATAAAGAAAAAGCAAGAAAATGTTTGACAAAACAAGATGAACCCGATAAGAGTATTATATAACCCAAACGACTTGGAGGTCGGAATGAAAATATACGAGAACAGACAACAAAATAAACGAACCACCCACTGCCCTACCTGTGGTAGTGAAGGTCACATGTGGATGACTTGCCCTGCTCCAGCCAAAATGATGGAACTACAAAAGCAAGGCAAGGAGCCAGACATTACCCTCTATGGACAATGGCAACAGCAGTCTTACGGTAGACGCGATAACAACGGCAAGTTGGTTTACCATGATACCATCTTTCAAAGGATGGGAATAGCCCACCGTCGCCAAGAGCGTCGAAAAGACGACAGAAAAGAAAAGAAAGCGCGGAAAGAACGGCTCTACGGAAAGCCAGCCAAGCGACAGAGTTCTTGCGGCTTCTGCGGAGAGACAGGGCATAACCGCAGACACTGTGATGTTATGAACAACTTTGTTGATGACCTCGAACGAGCCTCCCAAAACTACCGCAAGCAGTTCTACGAACGCTTTGTGAAAGGCATGGGCTTTGCCGAAGGTGCTTTGCTATCCCTGTCTGCTGACCACTGGAGAGACAAAGGCGGCTGGATAGAGAACTTTTCTGGGATAGGCATTATCACAAAGATAGATTGGGATAAAGTCAATATGGGTCTAACTCTCAACAGTTGGGAATACAAGTCCGTTATGAAGATTGAGACTTTGGTTAACGGTGACACATTCACTCTTGAAAACCCTTGGAATACCATTGTCGAGAACGACACAGTGAATGGAAAAGCAGGTAAAATAGCCGAACTCTTTGCCCGTGGTTCCTCTTGGGGAGTGCGGATAGATAACGTCCTAGCACCTAGTGAGAACATACCTTCAGAGGAATGGTTTAACAATGGTTACACCGAGTGTTGGGAGTGGATAGCAAAGAACAGGCGATTACACGAAGTTAATGCCTACCTTGCTCCCCTGATAGCCAAGTTCCACCCCTCTAGAAGAGGTCGCAACGCTGGGAAACTTAAGAAAAGACTTGAACAGTACGGCTGGCACACTTCATAAACGGACAAAAAATGTCCTTGACTTTCTTGGTCAATCGGATAGAATATAGTATAACCAAAAAAATGGAGCAACTATGCAACTAGAAGTAGGCGATATGATCCTGTGGGAGAGCGATATGGTAGGTTCTTCTGCTGGGCTACCCGACACTGGGTGGGTGGTGCATGTAGAAAAAAGGCTAACGAGCCATCACAACCTTAAAGAACATGTGGTAGTCCACTGGCTATCTAGCAACTCTGCCGAGGAACACTGGACTGACTATCTCTTAAACGAAAACTGTAAAATAATCAAAGGAGGTCAAGATGACCGATAAACTAGAAATAATAATGAAAACCGCACAAATGCTAGCAGAAGATAACCTAGGTGAATGGTCTGGAGATGTTCATGAGTTTGCCACAGCAAGCGCATACGTGACCCCTGACGAGCGTTTGTGGCTCACCAGCGGGGACGTTAAACACTTCCACGAAGAACTCAAGGATGGGGCGTTTATCAGCGAATATGCGTTCGTTTCAGCCTCCTATGTGAATGGTGAGCCTCTGCTTATCGTCCAAGATGTAGACAGTGGGAAGGTGTGATATGAACTTCAGATTTAAGATTGGAGAACTGGTCGAACTGTCTGCGGCTGGTCGGAAAGCCAAGCAAAACGACAAAGTTTATGACATGATTGGGATGGTGTTGAGGCATAAAAGGGACGAGCGGGGTCGCTGGGATAGATACCCCTACGTCATCCATTGGTACGGTTTTAACTGTGGCGATGGAACATTCCCTATGAAAGAATATGAAATCAAACGAGTCCGACATACAGGGTAGAATAGCAAAACGGACATATTTTGTCCTTGCAAAAGTCTGCCAATCGGATAGAATATAGTATAACCCAAACAACAGGAGGTTTCGATGAAGAAACTAACTAACTTAGAGGCTACGATGATAGCCGAAGGTGCTCAGGAGCCTGAAAGCGACGAGCAATACATTCAAGCGTGGCAACACCTTATCGACACTGGCTTGGCTTGGTCACTTCAGGGCTTCTTCGGAAGAACCGCCAGTGTGATGATCCAAAATGGTCTGTGCTACGTCCCCATCAAGAAACAACCAAAGAAGCCTGTCAACACAGGTGGACAAACCCCTAGAACTCCAGAGGAGAAGTAATCATGAATATATATAACAACAAAGGAAGATCCAGCCACAGAGCCGCACCCAAATGCTCTTATTGCGGAAACGCAGCCCACAACGCAACCAACTGCCCCCGTGTAGCCGAGGACTATGTTTATTTATCAAAGTCACCCCCCGTGATACCCCTAGGGATAAGCAAGACCCTAAAGACATGTCACTGGTATGCTACCCCCCGTTACTGGGGAGAGTGGTATCAAAAGTGCAAGGACGCTCATGCCAAACAAGAGGCAGCAAAACTGAAAGCCTCCACCTCCCGTACTGGGGTGGCTAGGTCTGCTCCTAAGTGTGGGTTCTGTGGTTCAAAAGCCCACAATCGTCGCAACTGTGTTGCGATGGATAGTTACACTGCCGATGCTATCGAAGCAAACCGCAACTGGCGTAGAGCCTTCTATAAGAAGTTTGTAGAAAAAATGGGTATCTCCGAAGGAGCACTGCTCAATCTCGCAGTGAGGCAAGGCTATGACAGAGATGACCGAGAAGTCATTGGTGTTGTTACCGCTGTTAATTGGGATCAACTCTCGCTGTTCTGTGCTGCTCATGATGGGGCTTCTCGCTACTGTTATCGGGATGATGCTTACAAACAACAGCTTGATGTGACAGTCCAGATAGACAACGAGACAAAGATTGTCTCCTTCGGTGATCTGGGTATAACCGACCATCCAAGGAGCCTTGTAAAGTTCTCGTCCCCTTATTACCAAGCCCCGAAGTTTGTCTCCGTGCTGTCTCCATCCGAAACCCCCATAGGTGACGAGTGGATAGAGGAAGGACATGCCAAGGCTATGGCTTTTCTAACGAAAAAGCGGTCAAAGGCAAAACTCGATGCAGCCGATGTTACCAAGCTTATCAACAAATGGCTGTAAAAGCGGTCATTTTATGTCCTCGACAAAGTGCCCCAAAGTGTTACATTATAGTATAACCCAAACAAATGGAGACATTATGAATGATGAAGTTGGATCACTGATACACTACACTGACTACACTGGAGAGCAGCCCCAAGATTACATTGGGGTTTGCCTTCGGCTAAACGCTATGAAAGGCTCTTACACTGTTCTTTGTGAAGGTGAAGAGCGTGAATGGCTCTATTTTATGTGCAAGGTGGTATCATGAAAGTTGGAGATTTAGCAAGATACTACAAGGGCGGCAATATTCTTATTGTTGTTAAGGTTGGTGATAACAACAAAATGCTTCGTTGTTATTGCCCCAAGCGGCAGGAACACTATTGGTTTAACGATGGATCACTGGAGGCAGTATGCAAATCGGAAGTTTAATAAAATTCAAAGACACCACTGAATTCGGGATTGTAGTTGAAAAAGCACACAATCACAGGTGGGTTATTATCGGACTAACCAACCATGTTGGCTTCAGATATGAAGTGTCGTCCACCAACCGCCACTTGGAGGTCTTATGCAAGTAGGTGATTTAGTAGAACTGTCAGCCGCTGGCAACAAAGCCAAGCAAAACTCAGAGGTCTACGGATACTGGGGGATGATAATGGAAATAAAAGGGCTTCAGCATCCTTACATGATAGACTGGTTCAGACCAGATGGAACACTCAAGCGCGTCCCAATGGCTCGGTATGAAATCAAGTTTATGCGAGGTAAGAAATGAAAGACATTATAGAACAACTGGACAACCTACAAGTAGGCGATCTCGTCTGGTGGTATCACTTGGAAGGTGATCGGTCTACCGTCATTGGGATGGTGACCCTGCTGTTCGATGATGAGCGAGACTTCCTATGGAGAGCAGACTTCCCACAAGACGGGGAGCATTGCTATTGGGGAGAAAGTTGTCATGAGTATGCTGAAGATGGAATGTTGGGGGTCGTATGCAAATCGGAGATTTAGTAAAGACAAAGAATGGGTTCCACCAAGTCGGTGTCATCATAGGAATGGCGAAGCCCGTTGCGAATGAGGCTCATGTCGTGTGGAACGATGGGACAATTCGATGGATTGCCGTTTGGGCTTTGGAGGCATTATGCAAATCGGAGATTTAGTCATCAACCCCCCGAACCCCCACTGGGGCATAGGTATCGTGATAGCAGTTGAAAACCATTCCTTGCGATTGCAAGCACAAGTTCAGTGGGACAACGGGCTTCCTATGTGGATGTGGCTCAATCACTTGGAGGTAATATGAAGATAGGCGATTTAGTTATTATGAAAACTAACCCCAAGGCTATGGGAATAGTTATAGGTCTTTATCAAGACATTTATCCCAAAGGGTTGCAGGGCGAAGATGTGGTCGACATGGCTACGGTTCTGTGGAATAACGGTGTTCTCGGTGGGGCTGAAGTTTCCTTTGAGATCCACAGGCTGGAGGTCGTAGGATAACGGACATTTTCTGTCCTCGACAAAGTGCTTCAAAGTGTTACAATACAGTATAACCCAAACAAATGGAGGCTTCGATGAATGTTGGAGACTTAGTAAGAAGAATAAAACATGACAATCACCCCAAACAAGACCCAAGGATAGGCATAGTCCAAGACACCTTCTTGGCTCACCCAAAGGGTGAACTGTGTTGTGTGGTGCTGTGGCACAATGGAGACACAGGACACTATTTCGACACATGCTTGGAGGCTCTATGGAAGTAGGAGACTTAGTAAAGTTCGTAGGTCAACTTGGTCTGGGCGTTATCGTCGAGATAAGAGTTGACTGGAACGATGCTCACAATCATAAAGTTCTGTTCTCGGGGACAGGCTATAAGGAACTTGACGGCTACCACTGGTGCAACCCCACATGCTTGGAGGTTCTATGCAGATAGGAGATTTAGTAGACGATGGACTTGATAACATCGGGATTATTGTGGAGTTTGGATGGTTTTTCCCAGAAGCGAGTAACAGACAACGTGCTTATCTAGTCCACTTCCCCGACACTACCCAGAACGGGTGGTACAGTAGTTATGACTTAAAGATGATACACCCACCAGAACAAGGAAGGACATTATGAAAATAGGTGATTTAGTAAAAGGCACAACCAACGAACTGTTGGGGATGATTACCAAAGTTAGCATTGGTTCCAAAGTCCATGTGAAAGTCTATTGGTTCGCCCTAGGCAGTAACTCAACTGGCTGGGTAAGAACCGAAGGGCTGGAGGTATTATGCAAATAGGAACTTTAGTAAAGCACCTGCCCGAACGGGTAAGTGCAAGAAGAGCCAAATGGTTGGGAATAGTTGTGGGTTTTGATGGTGGCATGGCTCTGGTGGAATGGCTCACAGAGGGCTACCGCACCTACCACCCCGTGCCCCACTTGGAGGTATTATGCAAGTAGGAGATTTAATCCAGCACGTTAATCACCCCGAAAGTCTGGGAGTTATCACTAAAACCTATGGAACACCTACGGGCGATAGGGTGAACCCCCCGACCGTTACGGTACAATGGATAATTTTACCAAGCCCTAACTTTGTCGATACACTCGGTTCGGTCTGGCTCAGGAGAATAAAATGAAACTAGAAATAGGTCAACTTATCATAGATACAATGCAGGATACCAACGATGTTGGGCTAGTCGTAGGAATAGAAGAAGGTGGGTTGGATGAAACCATCTATCGTATCTTCTGGACTTGCCACAGACCCGAAGGTACGGACTATTCCACAACATTACTTTATTCCGAAGAAGAACTGAGGGAAGAGTATGCCCGATGGTTCGAGGTCATAGACAAATAACAACTATTTTCTTGACAAAATAGGTTGAACCCGATAAGAGTATAGTATAACCCAAACAAATGGAGGTCACAATGACCATCACTCGAAGCGAACTCATTAATGCTGCCGCAGCAGCAATCGTCCTCGGCAATCGTCGCGACGAACTCACCCTAAATGACTTGGTCAAGAGCCTCAAGAAATGGAAGAAGTTAACCCCTCGTCAAGAGGACTTCGCCAAGGTTCTTATAGAGCGCAACTCCACCACGCAACTTCGGGCGAAGAAAAAGGGTGAGAAGGCTCATGACCGCAAGTGGAGAGAGGATGCCGCTTACCGTGAGTGGGTCTTGTTCTTGGCTCGGTTCTTCAACAAGTCTCAACAGACCGCCTATATCCACCATATTCAGAACAGACGAAAATGCGCCAATCGCATTTTGCTGGCTGTCGTTGGGGGCACTACACCCTGCTTCTCGGACTGCGAAACAATGACTTCCTCGAAGTTAGCAGACAGACTTCGGAAGATTTATGACCACCCACCCATCTACACCGCTGGTGAACTGGTGCAAATCAGAGCAAGCGAGGTGTCTTACTATGACCGAGCAAAGGGAGTAGACAAGGAAATGGGCTTCATTACAGAAATCGAAGCCTCCTACGTGGATACCGTGGCTACCTACAACAAAACCAAAGGTGGCACAAAGACTTACAGGATAATGTTCCCCTCTGGGGAAGTAACCCTTCGAGAGAACCAAATCAAACTGGTGTCTCGAAAGAACCACAACAAGGAGAAGTGATATGACACACGTTTACACATTAAAAATCAGGCACAGCGGAGAAGAGGACGATGTTTTCGTTTTCTCCACAAGAGGAAAGGCAGAGGCACACGTCTTTGAATACTTCGAGCACCTCTTCGACGAGGAGCATGGCTTAAATCTTAATGATTTCCAAGAATACCTATTCAGTGAAGATGTAGGTTACTTCGACATTGAACGACAAGAAATACTATAAGGAGGCTCTCATGAGCAATCAAATCAAACTAACGATCGACATATCAGAAGAACTTCTGAGCAAAATCTTAACCGTTGTAGCCCTCTCTAGTGCTACCCTACCGCCCACCCTAGGTGGGATGCCCGTGGCTATCCGTCAGGCTCCTCCAGAGGCTCCTGAGCGTCCTTCTATGGGCTTTAAGCCACCTAAAGGGGGTGAGTGATGAGCGGTATTGGAGATTTTAGAAACAACCCTCAAGCACTTGACAAAGCCCTTAGAGTTCGGGCTACAAGAGCAAAACAACACAGATTAAAAATACTTAACTGGATAGAATATTTCCACAAGAAAGCCAACTCATATGGGCAAGTTGCCACTTATAGACAAATGGCAATCGCCCTGAACCACAAAGGTCTTAGGACATTTAAGGGTAAAGAGTTTTCAAGAGATATCTTACAAACAATGGTGTATAATGCACGAAAAAGAGGTGAATATGACCCCGTTTGAGCGAGCAAAGGAAAACATCGACCATCTTGCGGATGGTCTGATCTATTGTAATCTTATTCAGAAAACCCTCGAAGAGTGCGAAGGATTAAGCGAAGAAGAAACCGATACCATCTGGATTGCAATCTTGGCACTACTCGAAATGTCAGGCAAGCTGGACGATGCCAATTAAAATCATTTATTTTCTTGACAAAACCTTTCCAGCACAATAGATTACTTATATAACCAAGAAACAGGGAGTTTCAAAATGCCTATTACTGAACTATTCACCTATGCTGAGCGTGTCGAAAATGCCGCTCAATCCTTTATGAAACTGAAAGATGAATACCTTGAAAGGTTCGGACTAACTTTCAGAAACGCAATCGCAAGTGATTGGCAAGTAGAACCCGCAGACCTTGACGAGAAAGTCTGGGAGATAAAAAATAAATAAACTTTTTTCTTGACAAATCTTATCCAACCCGATAAGTATTCTATATAACCCAAAACAATGGAGGTCAACATGCTGTTGATTACCCTTTATCTCTCATTCCTTATGTCAATGTTCGCTCTTATGGGCATCATCAACGCTTAACCCTTGGAGGTCACTATGCAATATAGATGCCGCTCCCCTTGCTCACCCTATAAAAAGGAATAATCCCATGTCAAATCAGAAACAACCAGTAAGCCGCGCTCAAATCCGAAGGCGGAACAAACAACTTGAAGAACTCGCTCGAATAAGAGGGGTCGAACGCAAGTTGCACTTTGAAGAGGGCGGTAGCCTTCACGAATGGCGCGGTGGGCTTCACACCGTCACCAGTAATAAAAAAAAGAAGCAAAACAAACGAGCCTGTCGAGGCAAGATAAAAACGGACATTTAATGTCCTTGCTTTTTTCACTCAATCGGATAGAATACAGTATAACCCAAACAAATGGAGGCTCCAATGAGCAGCACATTCAAAATAGGCGATTTCATCAAACCCATATCGGGATACCCCCAACAAGCGACAGGAAGCAAAGGTTTTCAAAGTCTTGGAGGAAAGGTAGTTGACTTCTTGGCAACAAAAGAACAGAAGTTCCCCATCATTGAAAATCAAGATGGAGATTTACATACTGTTAACCCCGACATTTACGAGATTGTCGAAACAAAATAAAAACGGACATTTTTTGACCTTGCTTTTTTATGGCAGAAGGTTACATTATTAGTATGAAAGAGAAACAGACCCTCTTTCACTTTTCAATCACTATTTATTATATAACCCGTTCTTTCGAGAACACCTCTAGTAGGAGCCTATCATGGCTATTGACTTCAAAACTCTTAACTCAGTCCTTCCTTTCATTCTTGACGCTAAGTTCCCTGTCCTCATTCGAGGGCGGCATGGTATCGGGAAATCTGCTATCGTCTATCAAATCGCTGAAGCCCGTGGGATTGACGTTATTGAACGTCGTGCCTCTCAAATGACCGAAGGTGACCTTCTCGGCTTACCGAAGGTAGAGAACAATGTCACTCAGTGGTTGGCTCCAGAATGGCTTCACACGGCTTGTAACAAGCCTGTTATCCTCTTCCTCGATGAAGTTGACCGTGCGACAATGGAAGTTCGCCAAGGCATCTTCGAGTTGTGCGACAGTCGGAAGATCGCGGGTTACACCCTCCACCCCGACACCCTCATCTTTGCCTGTGTAAATGGTGGAGAGCACGGTGCTCAGTACCAAGTCGGGGAAATGGATCCTGCGGAACTCGACCGTTACACTGTCTTTGATGTTGCCCCAACTGTCGAAGATTGGCTCGAATGGGCAGATGGAAACGTGATCTCTCAAGTTTGGGACTTCATCAACCAGAACCACCAGCACTTGGAGCACAAAGACGAGTATGAGCCTAACAAGGTTTATCCTTCTCGACGCTCTTGGGTTCGCCTTTCTGACGCTCTGTTGTCGATGAATGGGGAGCTTAAGCAAAGTCCCGTTCTTTATCACCTTGCCTCATCCTTCATTGGCTTTGAAGGTGCGGTGGCTTTCAATGACTTCGTTGCAAACTACAAGAAGATTGTAACCGTCGAGAACATCTTAGATGAAGGTAAGTTGAAACTTACCAAAGAGTTCAAGATCAACGATCACAACGCTCTTATAGAGAAGTTCAAGCAGTCTAAGTGCTTCGATAGCAAGTTGACCAAGAAGCAACTGAAAAATGTTGCTGAGTATATGGTCACTCTTCCTTCGGAAATCGGAATGTCCTTCTGGACTGTGATTGCTTCGGGTGCTGAACAGCGGCACAATGCTTCTGGTGTCCACTCTGTGCAACTCACTGGTGGAACCTCGGTTCGTGATTACATGATCGAGATACTCGGTGCAAAGAAGGACTAACCGTCCTGACGGGGTTGTCAAGGTTTTTTTAGTTTCTCCTTGACAACTCCCCCTCAACCCGATAGTAGTATATATAACCCAAAACTCTGGAGGTCTTTATGACTACCAAACCCCCATTTGATTTGAACAAGCACACTTTCAAGTTGCTTCAATCTGAGCCGTTCTTTGCTGGGCTGTCTCGTCGTATTCACAAGGTGGAAAGCAAGGCTATCCCCACTGCTGGTGTCATGATTGACAAAGAGACTGCGCAGTTTGTCATGCTCTACAATCCTGACTTCTTTGCTGACCTCTCAGAGGAACAGCGGCTTGGTGTTCTTATGCATGAGTTCTACCACCTCATCTTTGAACATGTCACTGGTCGGCTTCCTCCCGAAGGTATGAGCAAGATGTGGAATGTAGCCACAGACCTTGCAATCAACTCCTTCCTTGTTGGTAAGTTGCCCGAAGGTGGCTGTATCCCGACACAAGAACCATTTCAAGACTATCCTTTGGAAAAGTCTGCTGAATGGTACTTCTCCAAACTCCAGAATGATGAACAGTTCAAGCCCCCCGAAGGTGGCGAGGGCGAAGGTCAAGACGGTGAAGGTGGTGAAGGTGATGGAGAGCCTCAATCTGGCGATGGTCAAGGTAACGGCAAGGGCAAACCCCTTCCTGACAGCCTCGATGACCACAGCGGCTGGGGTGAGGTTGACGCTGAAACCAAGGCAATGGCTGAAGAACGCTTGAAGGATGCTATCCGCAAGGCTACTGAGGAGGTAAACTCAGGTGGTCGAGGCTGGGGCACTGTATCCCAAGGGATGCGAAAGAAGATCCAAGACATGGTAACTCCAAAGGTTAACTGGCGGTCTGTTCTTCGTTACTTCATCAAGACTTCTCAAAGAGCCAACAAACGCTCGACACCTCGGAGGATAAACAAGCGTTTCCCTTACATTCATTCTGGAAAGCGGATCAACCGCACTGCTAAGATTGCGATAAGCATCGATCAGTCGGGGTCTGTCTCTGATGCAATGCTAGCCTCTTTCTTTGCTGAACTGAATGGACTTGCCAAGTATGCCGAGTTCACGGTGGTTCCCTTCGATACTCAGGTTGCTGAAAGCGAGGTCTATGTCTGGAAAAAGGGCAAGCGACGAACTTTCGAGCGTGTCTCTTGCGGTGGAACTTGCTTCAATGCTCCCACCAAGTGGGTCAATGAACGTCAGTTCGACGGTCACATCATTCTCACCGATATGGAAGCCCCAAAGCCGAAACCATCGAAGTGTCAGAGAATGTGGATGACAACACCAGAGTGTGCCGATCGTCCTTACTTCACGACAAACGAGAGAGTGATAGCAATCGACCGTTAAAGGGTCGTTAGAGGCTCGTAAGAGCCTCGCCCTATCCTCTACCTTCCAATCTCTTCAAGAGCCTTTAAGGAGCCTTTATGAGCCTTACAAGACAAACAATCACTATAACTTCACGAACAGGAAAGAGCATATCTGCCACCATGCCAGCCGAACACATTTTCCCCTTCATTATTCATCGTGCTCTTGATGAATACTTGGAGAAACAATCGGGAGAGAGAACACGATACAGTAAAAAGTATGTTGTAACCCACCTTTTGACAGGTGGTCAACTGGCAATCTTCCCAAACTACAAGAATGCCCTAGCAGTCGTGAGGAAAATAAAAAACAAACCTATTTTTCTCATGCCTACCATCGAACTTCTCACTTCTCACCCCGATTGGAGAGTAACCAACACCATCGTTGGCGATTTGAAAGCGAGATATGCGATGGATTAGAACTGTTTTCAACTATTTTCTTGACAAATCCTATCCAACCCGATAGGTATTATATATAACCCAAACACCATTGGAGGTAACAATGGCTAGATTTACAAATGAACAAGTCGTAGAGGCTTTTATGAACCAACGACCCTTGAACGCGGGTGCTTTGACTACAGATGGTCAATCGCTCTTTTCTTACAACCTACGCATTGCCGAGCACATCAAGGAGAATGGCGGTGCTTGCACAATCGTGTATGACTACACAGCCCGTGGAAACGCATACCGATCTCAGACAACATCGTCGCATGTTGGGATGGTCAAACAACAAGTTCCCCGTCGCAACATCATGCTTGTTGAGGCTGCAAGGCAAGCGGGGCTTGTGCCACGCGACAGGCGATGAGGCTTGTCAGGCATTTTGATCGCGGATATGGACATGCCAAGATGGTCAATGACTACTGGCATGTCTGGTTCTTCGATGATTATGACACTCCTGTAATTTTTAACTATAATGCCCACCACCACGCAATTTTAACCTTTTTAACAGATGAGGTCGATTATGACTGAAGAAACCTACAGATATTGTGAGCACAAAACCTATGGAGTAGGGGCTGCTCAACTCACCAAATACCGAAAAGATCCACGCGATGACCTGTTCATGGTCACTTTTCAAGCCACAGGACAATCTCAGAAGTTCTTCATGCCTCGGAAATACTTTACATTGGGTGATGAAGTAGAGTTCATTGATGAAGCCCGTGCCACGGTGCTTTACAAGGAGGGACGAAAGAATGGATTTAAGAAACGGACAAAAACTGTCCGAAAAGATCCAAAAAACTTGTCCGATTTACTTGACAGTTTGTTCTAAACGAGATAAGTATATCATGTAGGAGGAACAATCAATGTTTGAAGTTGGTGACCTTGTGACAGTGGACAGTGATGTGCTTCGGCTTCACATTCATGAAAATGTTCACAAACAGTGGTCAACTAACACAATGGGCATTGTCGTTGACATCGAAGGATACAAAGATGGTGCAACGGTTCTAGTCAAGGTTCATTTCGAGAGCCTCGGCAACTCTTATTGGCTTTACGCTCGTGAAGTCATTCCAATAACCCCGTAGTCTGGAGGACACATGAACATAGGGGATTTAGTAAAAGACAAGGACTTCGGTCTGGGAATAATAATCGACTTTCAGTGGGACGATGACAACGATGAAATGCTGGCTAACGTCCAGTTGCTCAACAGCACACAGGTTCTTTGCTCCCGAGAGGACATTGAACTGGTCGCATGCTCAGAAATCGGAGGCTTCAATGAAAGCAGGTGATTTAGTTATAGAAAGAAGGTTGCATGCTCAGCCATTCCATCGGCAACTTTCGATGGTGGTCGAAATCATCGAGCAAGCACAAAGGAAAGTGATGGTTCAAAGTTTAACAACGGGCGGTATTTACTGGCTGTATTTCGATGGTGTCGAGGTGATAAATGAAAGTAGGTGATTTAGTAAGATACCGCCTCGATGGTGACATTGGGATCGTTGTGGAGGTCGGTTCTGTGGTCGTCTGCCGCTGGGCAGATGGAACAGATGGCTACCATTTAGAAAGAGATTTGGAGTTGATAGATGAAAGTAGGTGATTTAGTTAAATGCAGAAGGTTCGATGAACTCGGGATCATCTTGGAAATCAAATACAACGTATCAAGCGCAACGGCTTGGGTCGTGGTGCAAACAAACAAAGACAAGCGATTAGAAAAGCGCGAATGGCTGGAGGTCATAAATGAATAAAGGTGATTTAGTTAAATGGTCGCTGTCTTGGATAGCAAGTTGCTTAAGAGAAGAAGGAAATGTCTATCGGCAACAGATCGGTGTTGTGATGAGTGATGGAGACATTGTGTCCTGCTACAAGGTTGGCTGGAGCAATGGCATGATAAGCGATGTTCATCGCGATTATTTGGAGGTTCTATGAAAGTAGGTGATTTAGTGAAGGTAAACAATAGAGATAGAGAATACACTGGTGAGATTGTCACAATCCGCTGGGTGCGAACAACATCATCATCGGTTTACAGTTGGAAGAAAGCTTCGGCTCTTATCCAGTGCAGAAATGGGAGAGTGAGGGCACACGTGGAAGATTTGGAGAAGATATGCAAGTAGGCGATTTAGTTAAGTATGGTAATGCAGTTCCCGAAGATTACATCGGGATCGTCGTAAACGTCCACAGAAACAGCGTGATTACGGTGTTGTGGGGAAATGGAGTTGAAAGTTGCCATTCAAGCGGCTGGCTCGTTCGGATAAAGGAGAACGCATGAAGGTAGGAGATTTGGTCTGCTGGAGAGACAAGCCGTCATTGGTCGGTATCGTGCTGGAAGCCACCGCACCAGAAGCCGCATGGGACGTTCAAGGTCTGTGTGTGCAATGGTCGAATGGAGTTACATCAAACCACTCGTCCGAATGGGTGACGCTGGTTGAAACATCGGAGAACACATGAAAAATAAATTAGTAAGAGGAATACAATCAGGCGAGTATGGACACGCTACGAAGGTACATAATCACAAGGTAGGAATGGACTACATTGAGGTGAGGATGCTTGATCGTTATGAACACGTTCACACCTGTACGATCCCATCGTTCTATCTTTGCTATGAGGTTCTCAGTGACATCAAGGATTAGCGTCGGTGACTTGGTTGTTCGTGGTTGCTTGATGTTCTTGGTTGTGGAGATTGGCGACTGTTATCAAGAGGGCTTTGCATTGTGTAGGGAACTCAAGAAGAAGCCAATGGACTATTGGATAATGAAATCATTGTTAGAGCCTGTCTAATCCGACCTTCTACCCATCTACCCCCCTACCCCGTGCCCACTTCTCTCTTGGAGAGGATTTTATTTTGTGTGTATGTCGTGTGGTGCGTCCGTGAGTTCGTGCCTACAGATGATCACAGATGCACATTGGAGGCTGTAAACAGGCATTGAGCGCGTTTGGTGTGTTGCATGGGGGTGTTGGCAATGCAAGGGCTTTAGAAAGCCTCTGAGGGCGATTGTGCGGGTTCTGTGTTGTGTGTGCCTGTGTGCCAGCACTGTGGGTGTAATAGACCCGCTCCCTTCGGGACTGCGGGGGTTATAGGCGAAACACTCGTATGTAAGTAGCGCGTAACCCGTGTAACAGCCGCAGGTGTTACGGAAAAACAATGGAAACCTCCTAGAGCAATGTGACTTAACCCCCCGATTTTATTGGGCTTTTTTATTTCATAAAAAACGTGTGTGTTACGTGTTACGTGTGATGCGCGTGTAACATGCGTAACGAAACGAAGTTTCGGAGGTCTTAGAAATACTTTACATAACTATGATAAGAGCAAATACTTTACATAACTATAAGAAGAGGAAAATACTTTACATAACTATGGAACCCTCTAAGAGCGGAATTGCTACACGCCCCGAGCTATCGACGTCCATAAAAAGATGTCAGGGAAATGTCAAAAGAAAATAAAAGTGACCCATTTAACTTGACAACAGGATTAGAATGGGTTACATTATAGTATAGGGTAAACAATTTCGTTGCTCTATTTCATTCGAGGTCTTTATGACTATCATTTCTCGCTCTGCTCTTATCACCGATCCTTCTTCAACTGCTTTGGATCCAATCACTCAGCTCTTTGCCGTCACTCCCGACAGATCGCGCTATGTCGCTTGTCACAACTTCTCCACTGCTCAAGCCTATTCAACAGGTCGGCTGCCAAACAAGGTTCCAGAAGTCGTTGGCAACTATGCTGCTGACGCTTTCGTGGCTCCCAGCGGTCAATACTACGTTGTCATTAAGGCAGGCGTACAACGTGTTAGAATGGACGTTGCAAACGCCTCTACTGCATTACACTACTCTCGCAATGGAGTGTCCTCAGAGGTCGCTCTTGACGCTTATAGAAACCAATAATCTGGAGGCTCTATGATTATTACCCCGTTCGACGTTGTTGTCGTTATGTTCCTTTCCACCATTGCAGGCATTCTTCTTTGTGAAGCCTATCACCTCATGCAACTTCAGGAGTTATCAGATGATGAAACTTAGACCATATAAATAAAGGACATAATCTGTCCGAAAACCCTTAAATTAAATTTGACAACCCTTTCCAACTATGCTATATTATACATGTAAGAAAGAAATTTTTCTTTCTTCTCTCGCCTCTGGAGGCACTTTATGACTACTCTTGAAACTTCAACTCTCATCCCTGTTCTCACTCCTGCTGGTACTCGCATTCCTGCGCGTGGCACTATTGCCATGCACCCGTCGCTTGGCTTTGGTGAGGTCGTGACGCGCTCAGGCTCTCGCCTCCGCATTGCAATCACCTCGCCCGAATGGGGTGCGCTGGAGCGCATTACTGCCGTGTCTGCTGCTCGCACTGCTTCAGCAGAGATTGAAATCGCTGGTCTTGAGGCGCGTCGTGATGGTCTGTGCCCTAACACTGGCAAAGGTGCTCACTGGAGTTGCCAAGATGCTTTCATCGGTGCGACCGCGCTGGTCAATGGAATGATTGAGAGCTTAATCGCCCGTTGCACCGAGGACAACGAGGTCATCGTTAACATCGATGATGCCGAGGCTTTCGGTTGGGAGTTTGATGAGTTCGCTATGGAACTTCCTAAGTCCGAGCGCAAGCGTGCGAAAGCCCCGAAGCCTCGCGCTCCTAAGAAGCCTGCGTCTAACGTCGGTACTCTCGAGGATGAAGCGCGACCTGATTGGTTGGTTGCTGAACTCAACGAAACATTCGGTAACGACTGGACACCGACACCTGTTACGCAGGTGTAACATGAAACGTCTAGTAATGTTATGCCAGATGATTTTCTGGTGCTACGTTGTTACACTGGCTGGCATGTGTTTCGTTTATGCTGTCGCTTCAGTTTTCGCGTAACAAATTTAAGTTGCGGTTCGAGGGGGGTACTCCTCCCTCCCCCGTGGGTCGTGCGATGTCCGTCGGTTCGAAATAAGTGCTACATGTTACGGTTTCGGCGGCGAGCGCAGCGAGGTACACCAGGACCCTCCACAAAAATTCCCAGATTTTGCATTTTCCCCCAATTAGATCATTGAGACACTATTTAGGATAGCAAAAATATTCTAAAAAAAATTTGGGAGCTTTATAGATGTCTAACTTGACAAAAGACGATGTGTGGAAGATGCTGCAGATGTGCCTAGGGATGCTAGTAATTCCTTTAGCAGGCTGGGTATGGAACACCAATGTAATGGTGGCAGAACTTGAGAATGACTTGGGTGATGCACAGGAGGCAATCGACCTACTTGAAAAAAAGATAGCAGGCTCGGACGACAACGCGAAGCAGATCATAGGAATCGAGAAAGACATCGAGTATATGAAGGGTTCCCTGGGTCGGATCGAGCATCTGGTGACAAGCCAATGACCGTCGGGATGTTTGTATTACTGTTCAATGGTGATCCAACAATAGCACAGGATTGCGATGATTTGAAGCGCGATATGACTGCTCTAGAGTTGTTTCTACAAGACAAAAAGGATCACAAAGAGCTTTGCCCAAAAATTTCGTGGGTTCAACCCACAATAGATGTTTACAAAAAAGAATTAAAATCACAATTGCCAGAGGAGTGTAAGGAATGAAGGTAACAAAAAAATTAATCATGGAAATGATCGAAGAAGAGCTACAGCAAGAAGCTGATAAGAGAAAGGGGTTTTCACAAATAAAACCTTGGGACTCCGCACTGGTGTTCTTTGATAAGTCGCTAACGGGCACTCCGAAGATTCCTGGTGGGATGGTTCGCATAAAGGCCGCTGTTGATTCAGGGTGGACTCACAACCTTAAGAAGAACTACCAGAAAAATAATATTGTTCTACAAATTACCCAGGACGTAATCGATCTAGATGGGAACATTGAGAGCGTCCCCTACTACATCAACATTAACGGCAAATATGTCGAACCAGATGAAGAAGGTCGCTTTTGGGATGTAGCCAATTTTATTTTACAAAGAAAAGGGATTACAGACAAATACGCCAATCTCCTTGATAACCAGGGGAACATTGTTGCCACCAAGAAACAACAAAATAAGTGGTCGGGTGTATGAAACTAACGAAACAATTGATTGTTACGCTTATTGAAGAAGTAATGAGAGAGTCCGATGATGATGCTTTTAGCATTGGGAAACTTGAGAATCCTCTGTCTGATGTTGGGGACTCCCCTGATGAGTTAAATTCAATCGATCTTGGCGGTCCAGAATGGAACAAAGGTCTCAGCGATGGGAAGAGAACCACTGCTCGACTGCTTAAAAAGCGTGAGAAGCAGACCAAGAAGGGTCTACTCAAGTACATTGATGTAGCAACAGAGCATAGAAGCGCTTCCTATAAGGCTGGATTCAAAATGGCCTTTGAGTTGCATTTCTCGGCTGTATTAGGCACTCCACCTTCCAAGGGACAGTTGCCTTATGCTAACGCACGAAGAGCTCCTCGTCCGGGACTCTTTGGCTTTAAATATGAAGGAAAAAAGAAGTGAAAGTTAATCGAAAGAATTTATTTAAGATGCTCTCCGAAGTCCTCGATGATGCGGGGGTTATAGAGGAAGAGAAAAAAGAATCAACGAAAACAACATTAAATCGCGCGAGTCTCTACGAGACAATTGCGGAAGTAATGTCTGAAACAGAGGAAAATTTTGGCGAAATGCCATCCGGCGGTTTGCTGCATGAAGCTTGGGACTCGGGGTGGCCTAAACATTTCGAAGAATTGAGATCTCACATTGCTGATCAAACCACCAAAGGCAAGATTGCTGAAAACATTCTTTTCAAATATAGCATGGATAGTTTGATTTTTCGGTTTCTAAACGCCGAAAACATTTGGGAAAAATATACTACAGTATTTAAAAATCTTACTTCATTTTATTTTCAAACAGCCAATGAGCGACCAGAGGATTTCACAAAAGCTCGAGGGTTTGTTAATAAGGTCTTGAATTTGAAAGAAAAAAAGGGCTGGATTGATAAAATTAAAGATGCACAAATGAATAAAGGAGCAATGGGGAAACTTCGAGCCATGAACAAGATGATCTCTAGTCTCGACAAACAACTGGGTAAATTCTGGAAGTCAATTGATACCGAAGGTATGGATCAAGACCCGGCGGAGCATGTCGATCATATAATCACGCAGCAAATCCAATCACTACAATTTCAAGAAGCTAACTTAATGACCAGCAGAATTCTCAACATTATACAATTCGTTGATGAAGACGGCTACAGTACTCGTTCCGAAGGCAGCGATGCCAATGCTAAAAAACTTACTGCTTTTCGCAAGAAGGTCGAAAAGGAGGCGGCAGATGATAACATTAACATTAATATTATTGGTGCAACAAATGAATGGATCGAAGATGAGTTGTTAAATATTGATATGACTCCTTGTGATGATGCATCTGCTGAGTGGGATGAACCTTGTGTTTTTCATCAATTTGACGACGGGTTCTTTTGGTATGATGTAAGGTCTGATAATTGTGATCTGTCTGCTCGACATTTAAATAATTGTGGACAAGCATCCATGGGCGGCAGTGAACTCTTTAATTTAATGAGTTATAGTGAGGCCGGAAAGCCCCGGTGGCACGTGATGATTGAATGGAATCAAGGGGTCAACGCTATTATTCAGGTGCTCGGAAATAGCAATCAAGTTCCAAAGGAAGAATATTGGCCCTATATCAAATGGTTCTACGAAAAAATGGGAAAGCCAGAAATTAGCAATTATGCTTGGGAGCATGTTCAAGGTGGAGATGTCAAGCGTAAAGTTTATAATTTTTTAATGTACCTCGGACTTAAATCAAACAAATCACTTACAGCAACTTGGTCTCAAATGAAACAGCAAATTACCGATGGGTTCTATAATGTTAAAAGCTACGAAGGAGATAATATACGGACAGAGGGAGACTTTTCTAGGCTGACATGGATTGCCCAAGAAGATAGAATTTCTATGAGTATGAGAATAAAAAGAAAACTTCTTAAAGTGGGCTCGGAGGCCGGTCATGCGACATATGACGATGTGAGAGATTATAAGAACGCTGCTAGAAGACTTCAAAGAACAGAAGTTCTTGCTGATGATTATGTCATAAATATGATCCCCAGAGAATGGGATGAATTTTTTGATGCCTCGAACAGCATTCAGAGAGTTAGATTCTCTCATGGGGGTAATATGGTGCTTTATTTTAATTGGACCACAAACGCGCTTCAAAACCCTAGTTTCAACGAAGAGCAATTAGATCATCAAAGAGAAAATCTGGCCGCTTTTATGGAAGCTGCAAAAAGGAACTTTAGTGTAGAAGTAATGACCCAACTTGGAAAAGATTTTGGTAATCAACTTGCAGAAGTGGCTGATGAGATTCTAATGAGTCGGCCAGCGAAGGATCTCGATGAAGAATCTCAAAGAATTCTTAATGAATTATTGAAATTTAAAAAAGAACCCAAATGAACCTCTACATTTATAAGGCGACCGTAACAAGTGTCTATGATGGAGATACTCTAACTGTTGACCTTGATCTTGGGTTTTCGGTTGTCCTCCGTAACATTAAACTTCGTCTTTTAGGAATAGACACCCCCGAATTACGGGGAGGAACGGAAGAAACTAAAAGTTACGCCCGGCGAGCTCGAGATTACGTTAGGGAAAAGTGTTTAGGAAAAGAGATTTATGTTGAGTCTCATAAGAAAGGAAAGTACGGTAGATATCTTGCAACCATCTGGCACATCGAGGATGATGAAAAAAGTGAAAAAAGTATCAACGATCTGTTGCTAGAAAACAATCTTGCCGTAGAATACATGAAATAAAAATTCCAAATCTGTCTATGGCCCCCTAGTTACTTATAGACGGGGGACTTATGAATGTTTTTATTAGGAGTTTTATTAGGCTGTCAAGACATAACATTGACAAAAATGCAGGATCCACAACCTGAGATTGTGGTTTTGCCGGAGATTATTGACTTTGGCAACATAAGATCGGGCGAAGAGACCGGCGTAGAAGAATTAACAATTGTAAATGCAGGGGATGAGGTATTAATACTCGATCCCCTTTTACTTATTGCGGGAAATGACAGGTTTAGCATTGATCATGATGTGACAGAAGATTGGGAACTGCAACCCGGAGAAGGAATTCAAATAGACGTCTATTATGAGCCTCAAACATATGAGAATAATGGTGGTCTTATAGAAGTCGTTTCTAACGACGATGAGAGCCCTCAGATTGAAGTTCTAATCCTCGGGAGTGGTGATGCCCCTGTAATGACTGTGGAGCCTCTCACGTTCGATTATGGAACTATTTCAATGGGCTGTGATAATGAAGAGAGAATAACAATCAGAAATGATGGCAATCTTCCTCTTACAGTTGATAGTGTGTCACAGATGGTAACTCAGCCCGTGGACATTCTTATGGAATTTGGCTCTTTGCCTCCTCCACCATGGAACTTGGAACCAAATCAAGAGGTAGATTTCCTTGTCTCCTACATCCCCGATGACACGGGGATTGACGACAGCGTTATTACCGTAAGAGGGGATGATCCTTTAACCCCAGAAGTCGAAATTGTACAATATGGAGAAGGTGTCTTCGAGCAGTTCATTACACAAACCCATGTTCAAGAAGAAATCCCTATTTTAGATATTATTTTTGTTATCGATAACTCCGGTTCCATGTCTATGTTCCAACAGGAACTCTCTAATCAAATGACATCCTTTATGAATGTGTTTTTGGCTACCGGGGCAGACTTTCATCTAGGATTTATCACAACAGATCGAGGATTTTTCCAATGTTCAGGTGTAGTATGTTGGATTGATAACACTAACACTAACGCTGTTGATTGGGCTCAAGGAACTATCAGTTTAATCAGCATCGGCGGGTCTGCTTATGAAAAAGGTATTGAAATGGCACACAGAGCGCTTCAGAATACTGACTATGATACTGGTGCCGCACCGGGAACTTCTTTTTGGCGGAACGATGCTACGTTAGTTATTATTTATGTCTCAGACGAGCCAGACTTTAGTATAGGAACTTGGACTGCTTACACTAGTTTCTTTGATACTCTTAAGCCTAACGTTGATATGATGCGGCACTTTGGAGTAATTGGCGACTACCCATCAGGCTGTACTTGGAATAACGGGTTCTATCATAGAAGTGTTGGGTTTGGTTCAGGCTATTATGAGATGACCCAGCGTTATGGTGGGGATTGGTATTCCATTTGTGCCACTGATTGGGGAAATCAAATGCAAGACCTTGCAAACACAGTTACTGTTCGAAGCACTTTTGCTTTGGATGAGCCGGATCCTATTGAATCCTCTATAATTGTAAGCGTTAATGGTCAAATAACTACCGGATGGTCTTACGACCCCGTTTCTAATTCTGTTGTATTCGATGAGAATTCTATTCCACAACCTAGCCAGACCATTACTATCGAATATGGTATCTGGGGATGTTAAAAAATTATTATCATTGGTGGCTTTTGTTTTCTGGGCTTATTGGGTTTATCGGAGGGAGCTACTTGAAAGTTACTTGGGAGGAAAGTAAATTCATTATTGCCGCATGGGATGATAATCCTATTATTGTTGTATGCCCCGATAGTCAGGTAACCAACTATCGAGTTCATAAAGCCGTAGAATGGTGGGGATTAAGAGGATACGTTGTGGACTACGTGCATTGGGACAGAGATAATCAAATCTGCAGTAAAGGTCGGTGGTCCGAGGGGATAATTTTTATAAGGGCCGAGGGGGAACTGTTGCCAAACACTTACGCTATAACCTCAAGATTAACAATTTTAAACAAAATGATGTCTGCTGAGATTGTTTTACCTAACGAACACAAATTTAAGCCCCGTCTTTTGGAACATGAATTAGGTCATGCGTTTGGAATGAGTCATGTAGAAAAATCAGGACATATAATGCACCCACTTCTTGAGTTTGGTGGAGAAAAATTTTGGATCCCAGATTAACCTAGTTCCTCTACTATTTATTGTGAGGTACGTCTTCATGAAAGTAAAAATAATAAGAGAAGTTTACTCTGATAAACAAAGAAAATATATGTGTGCGATGAAAAAACCAGACGCAGACCGACCGAAGGGTCTAGAACAGGCCGAAGCTGAAGAAATGTGCTCTGGTCCGAAGAAGGAAGAGCAAATAGAGGAAATATCAGCTGCGGGGGGAGGAGGTCTTGTTGGTTCAGTGGGGACCACCAGAGATGATCCAGATAAGTTGGTTTCAGATGGACTAGCGCCAGAGATGACAAAGGATTTACCTCCTGATTTGCCTCCCATGGTTGCCCCCAGTTCTGCTTTTGACGTTCCTGGTGACGCTTTTGAAAAAATTGGAAGAAAATTAACCGAAAAAGAAGAAGAGTTGGAAGAAATGTATTCAACTGGTGGGCTTCTTACTTACGGATTGGGCCCTCAGGTGGATGAATTTGATGGCTACAAAGAAAGAGAAGAGTATCTTAAGACATTAAACGAAAAGCCCCACAGAAAGAGGATAAAAGTGCGTTTTAAGCGTTGACAAAATGCCTAAAATATGTTATATTGTTATAATAGGAATAAAATTATGAAAGATCTTTTAGATAAAATGAAGAAATTAAACGAAAACAAAAATGGAACGGTGGTTACATTTGATTTTGACAACACGATTGTAAAGTCATTCGAAAATAAAAATGATGGTCTAGAGGTCCAATATCAATTTGGAGGAATAAATCCTGCTATTATTTCCAGGATTAAAAAATTTAAAGAGCAAGAAGGCGTGACTGTCTTAGTAGTCACCTCACGCAATGCAGCTCTTGAAAATCCACAATCATCAGTAAAGTCTATGCTCGATGGGCTGGGCGTTAAAGTAGATGGCATCTTTTACACAAACGGAGATAAAAAAGCACAAAAACTTTACGAATTAGGCTCCTCTTTGCACTATGAAGACAACCCCGAAGAACTCGAAGCTATCGAAGCCTTCCAACATCTCCATTCGGATTTTAATATCAAAGTTATTAATGCAGATTCCCTTCTATCCGACACAGAAGAGGTTGCAAAAGGAATTATAATTACCAATGACAACAAGTTTGTTATAGTTCAGCGATCAGACTCTCATGAATGGGATGCGGCCGGAGGTCACCTGATGGTAGGGGAGTTGCCCGAGTTTGCTTTGTGGAGGGAAGTTAATGAAGAAATGCAACTAAAAATCACAAATCTCCAATATTTAGACAGCTTGGAGACGTTCTGGCAAAATAAAAAAAAATTAGTGCATTACTATCTCTCTTATGTTCCATATTCTTGCGAAGAATTAGTTGGCGCCGTTCAGCTACAGTGGGAATTGTCTGATTATTTCTGTGGTGACATTCGAGAAGTTGAGCATAAATTACAATCTGCTGAAGGGGCGACGGAAAATTTAACAAATGCGGTCAACTTGATGATTCAAGAGAAACATTTAGTCTTTGAATCTCGAGATTATCAAAAAGTTTCCCAAAGATTGAAGGATTATCCTAAAGATTTTAAAGAATTAACGGGACAAGGACGCACAGGTGGTTCGCCTTATAAGAATGTTAAGAAACCTTTAGGAAAATCAGCGCCTCCGGGTGCTCCCGGTGGTGGATGGGGGCCGATTGGGGAAGAAAAGGAGGAAAAGACCCGTCCAAAAATAAAAATAAAATTTCTTTACGACTTAGATGAAAAAAGAAAGAAGAAAAGAAAGAAAAAACGCAAAAATAAGAGAAAAACAAGCAATAAAGGGTCGACCGGGTGGTCTACTTGGCCTTATGGAGGCTCTGGTGGGCACAGTCCTGTAGATTTTGGAGATGGAGGCGGCGATGGTGGCGGCGGAGAATAGCGGAATTAAAAGTCAAGCAAAATTACGGGAATATTTATATAAAAATCCCGAAAAATTAGCCCTAAAGCTTGCAAAACTCCTACACCAAGATGACGGAACCTTATTACCACCTGTAAGATTTAAGGGAAATGGAATTATTTTTTGTTATTCTGTCAATGATAAGATCCACATTGCTGTCCCTCGTGATAAAGAATACTATCTAATGCCCTGGGCTGATGATGATAAAGAGAGGTGCTATGTTTATTCTCATCATACATGGCAAATCGGAGTAATTTTAAAGGTCTTTAAAGACCAAATTGAATTTATGGGGTTTAATTAATGCAACACCAAGAAGAAAAAATTTTTCATTTGATCAAAATAACCATTATTTTTCTATTTACCATGTTAGGAGTAGCAGTTTTTGAAGAATTGTTTATGATTATGCTACTTTTGTTCTACATTGCGTTCTTGAAGGAATAAAAAACATGAAAATTAGCAAAAAACGACTTACACAAATCATTTTAGAAGAATGTGCTATGGCCCAAGGGCCAATGCAGCCTGAAATTGATGAAGAGGGGGCCATGGCTAAACGCCAACTCCAAGATATGGAAACATATGCGCGAGAATTAAGTGAAATGCTTGCCGATACTACTCAACTAGAGTCGTGGGTGCAAGCAAAACTGACAAAGGCCGCGGATTATCTTAAAACTGTTAAACATTACGTTGAATACGGAATGGAAGAGGGGGCATATGACTATGTTGGGCCTGAAAATGACCCTATTGACTCCGCAGATGTCAATATGAGCGATGAAATGGTCATTCAAATGCTCGAAAAACTGAGTGGTTCGTGAAAATAGACCATATTGCCATCAAAGTATCCGATATTAATGCAGCAAGCGCCTGGTATTGTAAAAAACTCGGCTCAAAAGTGGTTTATGAGACGAACTCTTACAAAAGATTACAATTAGATAATACTTTTCTATCTCTTATCGATGAAAAACACTATGAACACTCCCATATTGGTGTTTTTGTAGATAAAATGGAGGATTTTCCAGAAAATGGTCACATTATACACCATAGAGACGGCTCTATCGGCTGCTATTTGCTGGATCCTTATGGAAACTGCTTGGAATTCATCTATTATGGACGCGATTCAGGCGCGAATCCTTAAATTGAGCAAAGAAATGCTCGAAAAACTCAAGAATAAGGTCTTGGGGGACTCTCAAACGCTAAAATTCGAGGTTGGAGAGATAGTTAGGTGGCCAGGATGGGAACATACAGACGAAAATGTGACTCGAAACTACAAATACGGTGTCTTACTGTCCATATACACCGGTAAATTGGACAAAAGAGACATCAAAATAGCCGAGATATTGCCTTTTGGGCACTCAAACCCTGTTAAAATAAGCCTTATTTTAGTGAAAAAATCGGATTTAGAGGACTAATTAGACTATGCCTTGCATGATAAAAAACCCAGCTAACATAGATTTAAGTGATTTAGAAGATCATGTGCAAGGTTTATACTCTCATATGCACAATAAAATCGGCTTTAATAAGCCGCCGATAATGGTTTTTGACTCAGAACCTTCAAACGAAGATAATATCCTGGGAAAGACGGCATATTATGACCCTAATAGTATCCAAATCCATGTTTATACCGATGGGAGACACCCAAAGGACATGCTTCGATCTATTGCCCATGAATTAATCCACCATTGGCAAAACGAAGAAGGTAGACTAGATGTTGGAGGATACTCTGGGCCTGGATACTATTTAAAAAACAAAGATCTTAAAGATTTAGAAGACGAAGCCATGAAATTAGGCAACGGATACTTTAGAGAATACGAAGACAATCTTAAACTTAAGGAGAAACAAGAAATGTCATTAAATGAATGGAAAAATAACGAACTCAATCAACTTCTTATGAAGAGATTTGGGATTCTTAAAGAAGATAAAACAGATGATTGGGGAAAATCCCCCGCTGCTTTTACTGGAACAGAGAAAGAAGAAAAAGAAGAAACTTCTGCTCTGGATAAAGGCGAAGCGCTTCAAGAAGACAGCGGCGAAGACGAAGCTTGGAATAATTGGAAAAATGAACATGCTGATGATGATCATATCAAAGAAATAGAAAGACACTTAAGGGCTCTCAAGGGTGATCGTGACCACGACCGCGACGAGGCTGAGTATGATCACGATGACTATGAAGATGATCGAAAAGATGAGCATCGCAATCGAAAAGATAAGTTGGTTGGCCACGAAGACAGAGATCCATCAGGGCTTGTTACAGAAGACGAAGCTAGCGAAGATGCTGCTACCTCTGAGAAAGCAGATGATGGAGCTTCTCCTGAAGATGCTCTTTTGGAAACCGGTAGTTTGAAAGAGAGCATCCGTAAAGTTTTAAAGAGTAATAAAAAACTTCGCTTAAGGCTTAAGTAATGGCCATTATTGAGGTAAACAATCTTAAACAGTTGTTTGAGCTATTAAATGAAAAGGAAGAAACCCCTATGCGTGAAGAAATAATTGGCGAAGCTATTGTTCGAAAATATATAAGAAAAAAAATAAAGTCAATGCTGTATGAACAAGAAAAGCAACAATTCCTGCAGGAACAAAGGTTGCGGAAAGTTATTAGAGGTCTCCTCAAAGAAGGTGATATCTCAGATATGCACCCTCATCGTTCCACTGGGATTAACGTCCTTGAGGATGTCTTAAAAAAGATGATTACTACCCTCCGAACTGATTATAAGCGTATGACTACCTCTAAAGTTCAAAGAGAGTCATTTAGGGCTCATATGATCTCTGCTGTGAAGAAAGCTCTTGCTCCTTCATTAGTAAATGACAGTTATTTACAAGGCACGCAGGCTTTGATGGCAGAACCTACACCTGATTTCGGTGGGCCAAATACTGATGAAGAGGTTTATGGATCTGAGTCCGAAACCGAAACAAATATAGATGTTACGGGTGAGGAAGGTGACGAAGAGTTGGACGCAACCTTGAAAAATCTTGAAGAAGCTGAAATTGAAGTTGACATTGAAGATGAAGATAAAAAAATTCCTGTTGAAGATGACGATGAGCCTAATGAAATTGAAGAATTTAGCAATGAACTATCAGATATGGATGAGACTGGTAGAAACATGGCTTTCACATGTTTCAAAAAAATCTCACAATACATCCTTGATGCATATGATATGCTGGCAGACATAGAAGATAAAAAAATCTTTGTAGACTATCTGATTACTAATTTAAAATTATATTTTGATAAGTTTGAAGACGAACTTCAAAAAGAAGTCACTGAGCCATCAACTGATCAGTATGACTCTATGAAACAAGATTAATAACAACTATAGATAATATAGCCTATTTTGGTGTCTGTGTCAAATAAAAAAATAAATAAATTTAAAAATTATTCTTTTATCTCTTTCATGAGAAGAAATCGGAAGATAAATGATGAGTTCTTAAATGTCCTTTCTTCTCTTACTTTAGAAGAAGTTATAGCTCTTAAGTTGGAGCTAGCGGTTCAACTGACAAAGAATAAATTATATAATTTTCCATTATGGAAGGCAATGCCTTCTATTTGCAAAGACGCAGTACTAAGGTATGTACTATCAGCTTGTGAATCTAAAAGAGATGGTGCAAGAATGTTAGGTATTGATATTAGAGAATTTGATAAATTATTAAAAAGATATAAAACAGAGAAGTTATTTATAAATGATTAAGATTATTTACATGTATATAAAGAAAAAAATACAAAAAGAAAAATTTGACAATGACATCAGAACTGGCTATACTAGAAGTAGGAGATCTTGTAAGAATTAAAGAATCGGTTTATTCCCCTTTTTATAACAGACCAGATCTTGGATTGATAGGTATAATTTTGGAAATAGATTATAGTGATTTGTTAGGGTGTCTTTATTATGTTCAAACGATTGAAGGTGTTTGGAAGTTCTCAGATTACGAATTGGAGGTGATAGATGGAAGTAGGTGATTTAGTTAAACAAAGAGAAGTGGGCGTTGCTATCTTATCTGAGTTTATTAGAAGCGGTTTAAATATGGGAATGATAGGGGTTATAAAAATTGTACATGATAAAACTAATTTTTCTTATGACGGAAGAAATAGAGGTGATATAACAGTAGTTTGGTCAAACGGTAGAGAAGAAGTTTTACCAGAAATCTATTTGGAGGTGATAACAAATGAATAAAGACCTTGATACAAAAATTTGGCTAGCGCTGGATAAAACAGAACATCAAATAAGAAGATCAGCTTATCTAGCTACTGGTGAAATTTTTCAAAAAAAGATTTACGAGGCTCTCGACCTTATCAAAGAAGTCAAAGAAGAAGTCGAAAAAAGACTTGACACTAAACCCTAAAAGGGTTATATTATATGAATAACAACTAACTTACATTACAAATAGGAGAAAGTATGAGTGAAAACACTGAGATTACTGAGAAAAGATTGCCAAATCCCCAAAAAGTAAAATGGAAAAATGTTGCCTATTACAAAACCTTCCAAGAAGCAGACAAACACAGGAAGTCCTTAGAGGGCCTTGTTAAAGTTCGAAGGTGCGGCCCTGACAAATCTAAGTTCGTAGTAAGAACAGGGACTCTCCTAAAAGGAGAAGAAGATGGATAACACTATAATTTTATTTGATATGGATGGAACCTTAACAGAATCTCGAAAAGTTTTTAATTGTAAAGAACTTGTTGAAGCCCTTTATCGCCTAACAAATTGTGGAGCACACATGGGAATTATAACGGGATCCGATGAAGATTATCTTAGAGAGCAAATGGGTGATTTTTTAAGAAAGTCTTCTGGTCGCTATAGAACACATTTGCTACCTTGCAATGGCACGAAATATTATACTCCTCCGTCATTTCCTCAAGAGGATTTTAAATTGAAGTATGAAGTTTCGATGGAAAGTCACTTGGGAAAAAAGAATTATAAAATCCTTATGCAAGAACTTATTTACTCTCAAGTAGACATGGCAAATTCAGCAGTCCCCCTTACAGGTCACTTTATTAACTGTCGAGGCTCTATAATAAATTGGTGTCCGATAGGACGAAATGCCACTCATGAAGACAGAGAAGAATTTATGCTATTAGATAAGACTGAAGGTCTTAGAGAAAGAGTATTACTAGAATTGCGTGCAATTCTAAAAATAAAGGAAATAGACCATTTGGTAACTGTAAAGTTGGGTGGAGACACATCGTTTGATATATATCCTACTGGTTGGGATAAAACATATGGACTCCAACATTTTAAAAATTGGGATGTTTGGTTTGTGGGTGATAGGTGCGAACCTAATGGTAATGATTATGAGATCTATCAAGCATGTATAGGAAAATCCTATGTCTCTTCAGGGCCCTTGCACACTGCAGAAATAATAGATAGCATGATAGAGATTCTGCGGAGGAAGCCATGAGTAGTTTTGTTTCCTCGGGTATTAAAGAAATTTTAATGAATGGAATTAATTTAAACCTAGATAGTGCTGAAGAAGAGCAATTTTATTTGTTAAAAATGTTGGAGTTTTTTGAGGAAGAAACCGAATTTACGGCCTATTTAAAGGACGATGGTGCTCTTGATGTGGAAACATTAGAAATGCAACTCGGGATGCAAATTCAAATAGTTAGCTCAACGCTATTTATGGTTCCTTATCAACAGGATGTGTTTGAAATTTTTACATCTGTTTTACAATTCATTTCTACACAACACGCCGAGATAATGAGAGATTTTCGAGGATTAGAAGAAACAAAAATAGAATCAGTTAACGAACTTAAAAAAAGGGAAGCTATAAACAATGAAGAAACAGAAGAACTTGAAGAAGACTCCAGTAGCGATGATGATTATGAATGGATCTAGGAGAACCAATAGTATGAAAATATTTTATTTAAATAGAACTGAAGACGAAAGCGGAATCAGCGGCACAGGTAGAGTTGCCCAAGGATTCGTCTTTGATAATGGTAAGGTCGCAGTCACGTGGTTATCAGAACATCCTAGTGTAACTGTTTATGATTCAATTGGAGAAGTTCATGCTATCCATGGACACGGAGGAAAAACTGAAGTTGTTATGGAACCAGATTATAAGAAAGCATTTGGGGAACTAAAATCGTTTGTTGACAATTTTAACATGCCAGAGGTGGTAAGTTCCAAATTAACTCCCGACGGAGCGGCGTCGAAACTTATGTCAAAGGCCTAATTATTATGTGGGAAACTTGATGACGCTAAAACTGGACGCCTCTTGGCGACCTATAGAAATTATACCAGCAGAGAAAGGATTCTCTATGGTTTATACTGGGCGGGCACAGTCTGTTGAGGATTACACTCACGGGCCTTGTGCCCGTTTTTTGTTTCCATCGGTAATTGTATTAAAGAGTTATGTTCAAAAAAAAAGAGTCTCAATGAGCCCCACCCGAAAAAACATTTATTGGAGAGATAAATATACTTGTCAATATTGCTTAGGGCAGTTTAAATATAAATTTTTGTCACTAGATCACATTATCCCTAAATCAAGAGGTGGCGGAAGAGGATGGTTAAACCTTGTGACATGCTGTTTATCTTGTAATCAGAAAAAGGGTAATAAAACACCCCAAGAGGCTTCTATGAGACTAATTAAAATACCATATGTGCCAAATGTTAGCATCATTGATTTTTATCATCACATTGATGTTCCCACCGGATGGCATAATTTTATTGTGAGGTGAAAATGAAAAGGATTATGGTAAGCGGAGGGTTCGATCCCGTCCATGTTGGTCATGTAAAAATGATTCAAGAAGCCTCCCACTGGGGCTCTGTAATAGTAGTAGTCAATTCAGATGAGTGGCTTCTAAGAAAAAAGGGTTATGTTTTTATGCCTTATGAAGAAAGGGTCTCTATCCTTGGAAATATTAAAGGAGTTCAAGTGGTGTCAAATGTGGATGATTCCGATGGCACTGTGTGCGAAGCCATCAGAAGACTAAGGCCATCAGCCTTTGCAAACGGAGGAGACAGAAAAAAAGACAATACACCCGAAATGGAAGTGTGCGACGAACTGGGAGTTCAGATGTTATGGGGAATCGGCGGAAAAGATAAACCTCAATCATCCTCTTGGTTGGTTAATAAAGCAATGGAGCAATTAAATGCAGCTAAATGATAAAAATCTCGAGTCCTTCTTGCAAAAAGCAGAAAATGACCCAGCAATAATGGAAATAATGAAAGGAATTTTGTATTGGTGCCAAGCCGCCGGGGACGCAGGGATCCCTATAGATGAAGTGGCAGCAGTAGGTTCTGTAGGGTTCCAATTATCAAAAGATGAAAGTCTTAAATCTTTTTTCGAATATTTAGTAAAAATGAATTCGATGGGAATTAAACCCGTAGAACATTAACTCATTAATCTTTTTGAATCTATTTACTGCGAGGTGGAATATTATGTTTTTAGTATTTCTAGTATTTGCACAGGACGTTGACCGTGATGTCAAATACAAGAGTAGAACAGAGATAGACTTTGAAGGGGTTGATGTAACAGGCCAGTTGGTAAAACCACAAGGAGCTCTTTTGTTAGATAGAAAAAGAGCATCATTTAACCCACTCATTAAATTAAGAACAGATTTCAACCCAGAAATATCTAATTCAGTGACGGAGATTAAATAATGAAAGTATCTAGACAAAGGCTTAAGCAAATAATAAAAGAAGAACTGTCTCGTGTAAATGAAGAGGAATTGGATTCTCAATCTCTCGAAGATAATGTAGAGAAGATCTTATCGTCATTGCCCTCTGAACAACAAGCAGTTGTAAGACAATATATAGCTTTGGTAAGGGAGGACAAATAATGAATAATAAAAAACTAGCCACCGCCGTTTTTAAACACCCATTGATCCAAGAGATTCTCAAACAAAAATTAGCCGAATCATCCATCGTCAATCGATTGATTGTCGAAGAAATAATGGTGGAAGACGAATTGGGTGAAGGAGCGGCAACCCCGAAAGGCAACATAGCCGCAAAAGTGAGAAATTATATCACAAGAGCGCTTGCTGCAAACAGAAAGCCCGAAGAAATAATAAAATTAATAAGCCCCGAATCCAAACAGTACAAAAGGTGGCTAACAAGTGCTATAAAAGCTTTAGGTGAAGAAGAAGAAGGACTCAAGGTTCTTAATAATGCAGTCGAGGCCCAACTTAATTCCCTAGGGGATTCCCAGAGCCCAGTGAAAACAGGATTGCCTCCCGCCGAAGATGAGCAAATTGCAAGTTTCATAAAATCTATCAACAACGATCCTAAGTCATACCAGCGCATCTTAGGCAATGTTAAAAAAAATCCGGACTTTGACCTGTCGGATGAACAAAAAGAAATCCTAAAACAAACATTTGATAAAACACATCCTCCTTCAGCTTCCCCGAAAGAACCCGATACCGACTCCACTGGCAAAGATGAAGCCCCTTACACGGACGAAGACTATAGTGCCTTTGATCAGTGGCAGCAAAAACTCATAGAAGCAGGGGTCACCGAAATAAAGAAGATAGGTATGAAGGCTTTCATGAATAAATATTTTTCGTCAGACGAAAAAGGCTCAGTCGACGCTAAACTAGAGATGGTAAGTCAATTGCCATTGGAACTCCCACAAAACAACCCTTACTTCGATCATGAGATGAGAGACCCCGAATTCGCCAACCCCCTGATTTATCTGATGCACGCTGCAGCTACATCGGAGGAAAGTAACCCTTATGGTTTCCATCCAGAATTGTTTCTAGATGGAAATGCCGAAATGAGAGAAAACTTTGTCAAGAAGATGACTGAAGACTGCGATACCGAGGAACACCCACAATACTGTAAAGCGCTAGAGTGGTTTAAAAATGAATATAATAGAAAAGAACCAGAAGCAGAGATAGACCCAGAAAGCCCTTCACCAATAGAAACCTCTGAAGTGGATGAAGAGACGGTTACGAAAGATTTCACCGACAATAAAATTGTTCAACAACAAGAGATAGATGAGTCAAAAATTCAAAGTATGGACGAATTTTTTGGCCAAACCCCTAATACAGCATCCTTTATGGGACAGTTATTTTTGCAGACACAAGCATCTATGCTTTATGGCTTGATTGATAATCTTAACGAGATTATCCGAGGTCCAGCCGACGAAGACGGCTCAACCCAGCGCCGAGCCTTTAATGAAGAAAAAGAAGAAGAAACTGAAACAAATTATATTCCATGGTCAAAAAAGGATAAAATCACACTAAAAAGAGAAGTGGGAGATTTTGCTGATTTACTAAAAGACGCAAGAGGAATAGCCGATGCATATCAGCGATTTGGTTTTCGTCAAAGCGCAAGCGCCGGATATGATGGCACAAGTCTCGAAAGAATGTTAACGGGAACAGGCCAAGGTGGAGATTATGGCGTGCTCGGTCAAGTTCAAGAGCAATGTGGTTTATTGATAGCCTTTTTGGCAAAAATAATAGCAGAACAGGGATCAGAACTAGAACCACTTCAGGAACAACAAGGGTCTCGAGAGGAAAAGGTTAAATTTATAAGGGAAATTTATAATAAAATGGGCAGTATCTATGTGAATTCTCTTAAACCCTCATTGACGTTGGAAGAGACCAACGAAGCCGAAGAAGCAGAGCCCGAAGTAGCAGAGCCCGAAGTTAAACAGATTTCACGAGATGTACAAAGAAAGGCAATCGCCGCCGCCGAAGAAATGAAAGATCTGGCTAAGGAAATTATAAAGTTTTTTCCTCAATCTTATATTAATTCTCAAGGTGAAGTTGTCACTCTAGCAACAGCCATAAAAGAACTAGACAAACAAATAGGTTTATTTGGGCAAGTCTTGAGGGACCTCTATATGACTGTCAAGGATGATGGAATTTCGTCTTCGAATATAAAGCGCTTAGCATTAAGAATGCGAAGTTTATCCAAGGCGATCGAAGACAGTTTTGGGGTTCCCATGAGAGTTCCAAGGAAAGCAGATAAAACACTTCTCGATCCCAGCGATGAGTCTTTGAGTGACGAAGAGGGTCCGCAGCCATCAGTAGATAGTGACGCAGACTCACCAGACTTTCCCGATGTGGCAGAAATAGCCAGAAGGTTTGCGGAAGAAGGCCCGAGCGATGAAGAATCAGAAGAAAGTATGATTGACAGGATTATGAAAAAAGTTCGAGAAGAAACTCCAGAGGAAAACCTCCCAGAGACTGAGGAAGAGTTGGAAGTTGTTGTCAAAGATGAGGTGGAAAAATATGTATCCCCTCTTTTTAAGTCAGAGCACTGGGAAAATCTGGAAGAGGAATATCGAGATGCGATCAAAAACTTTATAACACTCTATAACAAGGAGACATCTCCGGTATTGGAAAGTGTATCTCCTTATGCAAGAAGAAAAAAGAAACAAAAACAAATAGTTGATAACTTCCCCAAGCGCCTCCACCTTAGAGGCCCCACCGGCAAGAAAAAAATGCAACAAATAATGAAAAATATGAAGGATAATCATAGGGTTGCATTTCTGGCCCTAGTTAGAGAAGAGCACCCAGTAATCAATCTTTTGGTCAATCACTTAACTCAATCATCAGAAGATGAGGAGGAGGTTACAAGCAGAGCAGCCTCCCGGTCAAGAAGTAGAATAAATAAAAGGATGGGTCGAAGGGAACAGATTATTCGGAAGTTAAAGCCAATAATAGAACAGTTACTCAAGGAGATGTAATGGCTAAAAAGAATTTTATTATAGACACAAGCGTCTTTCTTTCTGATTCTAATTGCATTTATAAATTCCAAAATAACGATATTATTATTCCCCTTAAGGTGTTGGAGGAAATAGATCTTCATAAAAAACGACAAGACTCAGTTGGTCATCACGCAAGACAATCAATAAGAACTTTTGACACTCTAAGAGCCGCTGGCAGCCTTTCTCGAGGTGTTCGCATCGCCAAGGGGTTAGGGGTGCTCCGTGTTGTTAAAGCGTCTGAAATAGCCCTTAACGAGCTTCCTAAGGACCTTACTCATAAGATGTCGGATCATTTGATTTTGGCCACTGCACTGACAATAAAAAAGGAAACACCGAAAAGAAAAACAATTGTGGTTTCTCGTGATATCAATATGAGAGTGATAGCTGATTCACTAGCACTATTAACTGAAGATTACAGCAATTCTCAAGTTGTTGACAACACAGACAAGATATACGAGGGGTTTACAAAACTTCTTGTAGACGAAGAGTTGGTCAACCAATTTTATCTCGGAGATGATGTTTATTTGGATGAAGATGTAGTGCTCGAACAAAAGATAATATTACACCCAAACGAATTTGTCATGCTTGTGTCTTCGAGCAACGAAAAGAAAACAGCGCTATCGAGATTCTCAGATTATGCTAAACCTTTACAACATATCCGAGATTTTAAAAACGAATTGATGTGGGGAGTGCTTCCACGGAACAAAGAGCAATCCTTCGCATTTGACCTTTTGTTCGATGATGAGATTCCTCTGGTTTCTCTCATAGGTAAAGCAGGCTCTGGGAAGACCTTAATGGCCATTGCAGCAGCTTTGGAACAAGGTCTGGGAGGAAAGGGTGACCAATACCGACGAATCATTATTTCACGCCCTGTACAGCCTTTAGGAAAGGACATTGGTTTCCTTCCGGGAACGATGGAAGAAAAAATGCTTCCTTGGTTGAAGCCAATCCAAGACAATATTCGTCACCTTATGGGAGATGATCGCACTATGCTCGAAGCCTACGTAGAGAAAGGAAAAATTGAAGTTGAAGCATTAACTTACATAAGAGGTCGGTCAATTTCTAATGCGTTTGTAATTATAGATGAGGCCCAAAATTTAACGGCGCATGAAGTCAAGACGATTATCACTCGGATTGGCGAGAACACAAAAATTGTTTTAACCGGCGACATCGAACAAATAGATAATGTCTACACGAATGAAACAAGCAATGGTTTGACGTATGCTGTTGAGAAGTTTAAAGGAAGTGAACTTGCCGGCCATATTACATTTAGGAAAGGAGAGCGATCAAAGCTGGCAACTGCCGCCGCTAAATTATTATGATAGGATTTATTTTAGGAACGATTTATGCAAGTTTTTTGGAATGGTGGATTCACAAACATCTATTTCATGTAAGAGGCAAGAAAAAAGATAGTCTCTTTGCATATCATTTGAGGGACCATCATGTCGTTGCTAAAAAGAACAATTTTATTGATATTCGAATGTCTTTCATCGAAACGGTTGGTTTATTATTCCTTGCTATTATCCATTTCCCTATTTTTTACATTAGTTGTATGTTCTATTTTGCTACAGTTGTCTATGTTATAGCATTCTTCGTTTTGCACAATTATGGACACCGTAATCCCAAGTGGGCAAAATCATATCAACGATGGCACTGGGATCATCATATGAAAAACCCAAATTCAAACTGGAATGTCGTCCTCCCGATAGCCGATTGGATTGTAAAAACCAACAAATAATTTGACAAGTTAATTTCTTTATGTTATATTAGTTATAATTACGGTGAAGAATTATGTGGATTATCGAATCAGCTAAAAAAGGAAGGAGACTTAAGGACGTGTATAACCTAAACGGTGTGGATGTTTATATTAAAGATAGGCTACCAGATAATGTAGATCCTGACTTTGTTTTTAATTATATAAGTTCGCGCGTGCCTTTTCATTTAGCGCGTAATGTTGATATTATTTATGTAGGTCAGTTTCCAAAAATGAAAGAGCGAGAGATAAATGCTTATTACGAAGATGGCGCGATATACGTAACAAACAATCAAGAAGAAGATTTAGATATGATAGATGACATTGTTCATGAATTAGCACATGCGGTAGAGAGAAATAATGAGCATCTGGTCTATGGCTCAGGCGCCATCCAAGCAGAATTTAAAGCAAAGAGGCGAAACTTAACTACGAGATTAAAACAGATTACAGATGTTCCAAAAGACTTCTTATCCAATATAGAGTATAGTAAGGAAATTGATAACTATCTTTATAAATCAGTGGGTTATGACGTTCTTAATCAGCTGGTGTCAAACATTTTTATTTCATCTTATGCAGTAACATCAGTAAATGAATATTTTGCTCGAGGATTTGAGGAATATTTCATAGGAAACAAAGGATTATTAAAAGATTTAAGTCCTGTATTATACAGGATAATAGACGAACTTGTTCATTTGGAGGACTAATGACAAAACAACACATTTCATTTTCAGAATTGAAAACATGGGCGGATTGCCCCTTTAAACATAAATTGCAATACATTGATAAATTAAAAGGCTTCACCGGAAATGTCTTTACTGCTTTTGGTACTGCTATTCATAGCGTTTGCGAACACATTGCAAAAGAAGAATTGGAGCCAATCGATTATGACGAACATTTTGATTTAGCATTTTTGTGTGAACTAAAGAAACTGGATGATAAACCAGACAACAAAATGATCACACAAATGCGACAGCAGGGGAAAGAAATTTCCCCTTCTGTCTTTCCGCAACTTAAAGAACATTTTGGAGAATACGAGGTGTTCTCAACAGAAGAGATGCTTTATGAACCTATAGATGAGCTTACTTATGAGTGGAATCTCAAGGGCTTCATTGATCTTGTTATAAAAACAGAAGACGGTAAATATCACATTCTTGATTGGAAATCATGCAGCTGGGGCTGGGATGCCAAGAAACGATCGGAAAAGTTAGTGACTTATCAATTAACCTTATACAAGAAGTTTTTCTGCGAGAAGCACAACCTTGACCCCAAACTTGTGGAAACACACTTTGGACTTCTCAAGAGAACTGCTAAGGAAAATAAAGTTGAAATTTTTCGTGTGACTTCTGGTCCCCGAAAGACTAAGAGCGCTACTAAACTATTGACAGATGGATGTCGAACTATTAAGGCTGCTAACTTTGTTAAGAATAGAAAGTCCTGTTCTAAATGTGACTTTAATAAGACAGAACACTGTCCTTAAAATTGATGACTAATTATTGATAAAGGAAGGTTAAAGTGTCTTTATCGGCGATTTTTGGCACCATCGGTTTTTTATTAGCAGCTTATTCAGTTATTGGAAACGATAGTGCCCAAACTCTTGGAACATTTATAAGTTCCAATAATAAAAAAGTAAAGTGGTATTGGATGTGGGCGTTTGCGTCCAGCATCCTGGCGGGAACCCTACTGTCTGGCTGGGCCTCTGGAGATATTGCTTTTGGGAGATTGGAGAAGATTCCTCTCCCGGAAGTATTCCAGTGGTACCATGCAGCGGCACCGGTTCTTCTGCTTGGTCTAACCAGGCTTGGGGTTCCTGTTTCCACTACACTTCTTACCTTGAGTGCCTTTTCGACAGGTCTCGTGCTTGAGAAGATTATAATAAAATCAGCAATGGGCTATGGTCTAGCAGCCATTTCGGCCTACGCTATCTGGATGGTGATGCATCGCTTCTTTGATGAGAAACAAAAGGTTCGAGAAGATCACAAAAGATTTTGGTCCGTGGCACAATGGTTGTCTACGGGCTTTTTGTGGTATATGTGGCTGTCTCATGATATTGCCAATGTTTTTGCTTATCTTCCTCGAGAAGGAGTCACTCTCCCTATGATGTTAGGGGTGATTGGGATTCTTGTAGCAGGCTTGGCTCATTTATTCTACACAAAAGGCGGAAAGATTCAAGAAATTGTCCTATCCAAAAGCGGGACTCGTTTTATAAGATCTGCCTGTCTAATAGATCTTTTCTACGCTCTAGTTTTGTGGTATTTTAAGATCCACAGTGCGATCCCTATGTCTACCACTTGGGTCTTTGTAGGGTTGCTAGCTGGGCGTGAATTGGCCGTTTATCGCACCTTTAATAAAGACAAAGAGGTAAGTGTAATTTTTCCAATGCTCGTTGGGGACTTTTTAAAAATTATGTTGGGCTTAGGGTTGTCCGTAGCCGTGGTGAGTGGCGTGATTTATTTTGACTCTTTATAAAAAAAGTCAACTTTTTTTCTTGACAAGTGAATTTGTGTGTGTTATATTATAGGTAAAACAACATAAGGATGCGTATGTCTAAGAAAATTAAAGTTTTAACCTTAGGGGATCACCCCCTAAGTCCATCAGGAGTTGGAACCCAAACCAAATATGTTTGTGAAGCTCTCTTGAGGAGTGGAAAGTTTTCCATTTTGTCTTTAGGGGGTGCAATCAAACATCATGATTATACTCCCGTAAAGGTGGAAGAGTTTGGAGAAGATTGGAGAGTTATCCCTGTCGATGGCTATGGAACCGAAGATATGCTGAGATCGGTACTTCGCAATGAGAAACCAGATATTGTTTGGATTATGACAGACCCTAGATTTTGGGGATGGTTGTGGAAAATGGAAAACGAGATCCGTCCCCTTTGTCCCTTGGTTTATTATCACGTTTGGGATAACTATCCTTATCCTATGTTTAATAAGAAGTTTTATGAGTCGAATGACCACATCATGACGATATCAAAATTAACTGATGACATAGTTCGTAAAGTGGCTCCTGACGTCCCTTGTACTTATCTGCCACATGCAGTAGATAACACTCTTTTTCGAATAGTTACAGACGAAGAAAAGAAAAAACTCAGAGAAGAGAATTTCGATGAGAAGGATAGGGAGAAATTTGTCGTTTTCTGGAATAATAGAAACGCCCGTCGTAAACAATCTGGAACTCTTGTATGGTGGTGGAAAGAATGGCTAGATGAGCGAGATTTGCATGATAAAGCAATGCTTGTAATGCACACTGCCCCTAAGGACGCTCACGGGCAAGATCTGGTCCACATAGCAGAACATTTAGGAATGACAGAAGGGCAGATAGTTTTCTCGACTCAAAAGGTTCCTAAGCAGACAATGCCATTTTATTATATGATGGCTGATGCCACAATTAATATATCAGACGCAGAGGGGTTTGGATTATCTACTCTGGAGTCTCTTTCTTGTGGAGTTCCCATTATCGCGACAGTAACTGGCGGCTTACAAGAGCAAGTAATCTCCCCGGATGATACATTTGGCTTCCCGATTTTTCCGACATCAAAATCGGTTATCGGATCCCAAGATGTGCCTTATATTTATGAAGATAGGGTTAGTAAATCCCATGTCTTATCAGCCCTGAGCAACATGTATGACCTGGGGCCCGAAGGAAGAAAGAAGCTTGGCGCCAAAGGCAGAGAGCACGTTGTAAAGAATTATAATTTTGAAAATTTTAACACCCAATGGGTGGAGTTGATGCTTAAGATCCATAAAGAAGAAGGGTCTTGGGAAACTCGAAAAACTGCGAATAGAATCATTTTTAAGGAGGTCGCATGAGAAAAAAGATTTTTGTAAGAGCACCGTGTCTGAGTCAGTCTGGCTACGGAGAACAGTCTCGATTTGCCCTAAGAGCCTTGAGGTCTCGTGAAGACTTATTTGAAATTTATGTTCAACCAATTCCATGGGGTCACACTGGTTGGATTTGGCAAGACAACGAATTTCGTCAATGGATGGATTCGAGAATAGCACATACGCAAATTCTACTCCAACAGGAACAATTGAAACCAGATATGAGTTTGCAAATCACAATCCCTAATGAATTTCAGAAATTGTGTCCTGTTAATTTTGGCTATACAGCAGGGATTGAAACTACAAAAGTGGCACCATCGTGGCTACAAAAAGGAAACGAGGAGGTAGACAAAATCTTAGTAGTCTCCAGTCATGCGAAAACCACCTATGAAAATACAACAGTCGAGGCCCAAGACCCCACGGGTAAGAAGTTTCCCTATACCCTGGAAACCCCTGTAGAAGTAGTCTGGGAGACAACACCGCGCGAAGAAGCGGAATCTATTCCCGGTTTTGAACCACCGTGTGACTTCAATTTCCTGATGTGTTCTCAAATTAGCCCAAGAAAAAACTTTGGAAATGCTATAAATTGGTGGGTAGAAGAGTTTATAGACCAAGAGGTCGGGTTAATAATAAAATGCAATACAGCAGGTAATTCTAGAATAGATTTGGAAATGACGGAAAAAGCTATAAGTCAAGCTTTGGCTAGATATCCTGATAGAAAATGTAAAGTTCATTTGCTTCATGGAGATTTGTCTGCTGGTCAAATGACGGAATTATATTCTCATTCGAAAGTGAAGGCGATTGTCAACATAGCTCATGGAGAAGGCTTCGGTCTTCCACTATTTGAAGCAGCTCGAGAAGGTTTGCCGGTCATTGCTGTTGGTTGGTCAGGTCATTTGGACTTTTTGGTTCATGACAAGAAAGACTATTATCAAAAAGTGGAATACTCCCTAAGACCAGTTCAAAAAGAAGCTGTCTGGGAAGGAGTTATTCAAAAGGAATCTATGTGGGCATTTGCAGCCCAAGGTTCCTACAAAATGACTTTGAGAAAAACCTTCAAGGAGTGGGATAATGCCAAAGAAACAGCAGTAGAACTTCAATCATTAATTAATGAAAATTTTAATGAAGAAAAGCTTTACAAAGGTTTTTGCGATGCTATTTATGCCCCAACCGGTGAAGAGTTGGAATGGCAAGAGGCTTTATCGGAGATTGACTTAGTATGAAACCAATAGTTTTTCTTGCAGATTTTTTTAGTGATGATTTAACGGGCGGAGCAGAGCTTAATGACTCTGTTTTAATCAATTCGTTGGTTTCTAAAGGAATTGAAGTAAGAAAGCTTAAGTGTTCTGATCTCACAGATGAGATTATTATTGATTCGGAAATGCTTATTGTTTCCAACTTTGTTTCTCTTTCTGCAAGACATAAGCAAATTATAATGTTAAAAGATTACATTATTTATGAACACGATCATAAATACATTAAAAACAGAAACCCTGCGGCTTTTGCTAACTTTAAGGTTCCTCGTGATCAGTTGATCAATGCGGAGTTTTATAGGAATGCAAAAGCCGTTGTTGTTTTGAGTGAGATTTGTAAAACAGTAATGGAACAAAATTTAAATATTAATAATGTTATTAGCATTGGTTGTTCATTGTGGTCAAAGGACAAATTTGACTTTATTTCCGAGATTGATATTCAAAATAAGAATGGAAAATATTGCATAATAAACTCTCCTAATCCAATTAAGGGAACAAGTCAAGCGGTTTCTTATTGCAAGCAGAAAAATTTAGATTATGAATTAATTGGCCCTCTCCCGGAAAAAGAATTGTTGCAAAAAATGGCCGAGTATGAATACTTTATTTTCATCCCTCAGGTCCTAGAAACATTATCTCGTGTTGTGGTTGAAGCTAAGATGTTAGGGTGTAAGGTTTTAACGAGCAAAAACCTTATCGGAGCAGCTTCTGAGTCTTGGTTTGACCAATCGGGCCCTGAGTTGATTGAAACGCTTAGAAACAAGGTTTCTGATGCTGTAAACACGTTTGAAGAATTACTGAGAGACGATTCAATAACAGTTATTCTTAATTGCTATAGAAGACCAGAATATTTGGAAAAACAAATAAATGCAATAAGAAACCAATCGACCCCAGTGAAAGATATTTGGATCTGGGTTAATCACCATGAAGATAATGCTAATATAGATTTTTCTCAATTTAATGTTGATCGAGTTATTCGGAATGATTACAATTGGAAATTTTATGGCCGCTTCGCTGGTGCACTTTTGAGCGATAGTAAATACATTGCTATGTTTGATGATGATACCATTCCCGGAGCCCGGTGGCTTGAAAATTGTCTAAAAACAATGGAAAATCATAGAGGCATCCTGGTCGGCAACGGCATAAGTATAACCAGTGATAAATATGTTGGTAGAACACTAGTTGGATGGACAACACAGAACGAAGAAGTGATAGAAGTTGATTTAGGAGGTCATGCGTGGTTTTTCGAAACTGAATGGCTTAAATATTTGTGGATGGAGAAGCCATTTACCTGGCATAATGGAGAAGATATTCAATTTTCATATTGCGCCCAGAAGTATGGTGGAATAAAAACGTTGTGCCCTCCACATCCTGCCGAGGACTTGTCTCTGCACAGTTCTCTGGACGGATACAAACTGGGAGTAGATGAAAAGGCAACATCTAGGGCGAGAAACCATGGAGTGTTTTATGCTCAAAGAGATGCGTGTGTTAAGAATGCCATAATGAATGGCTGGAAGCCAATTTATAGGAGAAAAAATGATTTGGAATGAAATAGTGTGTTTGGGGGATTCCCTCACCTATGGAGCAAGAGATAGATATGGTAGATCTTACCCTACTGAGTTAGGTAGTATGCTATCAAAAGAAACTGGGGAATTTTATATTTGCCACAACTATGGTGTGAACGGAGAAACAAGCTCAGATTTATTAAGAAGATCATGGCATCAACTTAAAGCCAATCCAGGTGCAAAAATTTCTCTACTTATGATTGGTACAAACGATACTAAGAAACCAACACCCCTTGAAATTTATGAAGATAATTTAAAACAAATAATCAATTCAATAAGAGTTAATGGTAAAATGCCCATTGTTGCGACTCTCCCAGATCTAAAGTTTAGTCCATACTATATGTCCAATAGAGAATATGTTGTAAAATACAATAGGGTGATTGCAAAATTATCGAAAGAAATGAACTTTATAGTAGCAGATATGTCAGATTTAGAATCCCACCTGATAGATGGAGTCCACTTTACACATGAAGGATATAAGGAGATCGCCAAACGATGGTTCAAAACAATCATGTCATTAAGGTAGCAATTACCGGAAACACAAAACTAACTTTAGAGAGTATGAAGATGATAAGTGATCTAGGCAAGTTCGAGATCCTATATGTTTTTGGTCTCCCTGATGATAAACTAAACAGTAAAGTGAACTCTGTTAAGTTAGATAGTTTTTGTGAAGAAAATAAAATAGTCCTAGATAAAACAAGCGAATGGCAAAATTGCCTAGAGTTTTGTGAGAGAAACAAAATTGATTTGATTATAACTTTAGGTGATTCTAGGATAGTTCCTAAATCAATCACATCAAAATTCGAAGTAATTGGTAACCATGGAGCGATACTCCCAGATGTTCAAGGCGGCGCCTCGTTAGTCTGGGGAAGAATGTTGGAATCCTGCGAATGGGGAGTTTCGATCATGAGAATTGAAAATAGGGTGGATAGTGGCGAGATATTAAAAACAAAAAAATTTACATACACACCCTATACAACCGAGCAGGGTTTTGTCCGAGAGGCTGACTCCTTAACTGTTGAGGCATTAAGGGAGGTGTTGCTTGGAGATTGTGAGCCATCGCAAAACAAACTATGGGATGTTCGAATTTCCAAAGGGACTGATTCTTACAAGGTATATCAAATTTTTAAATATTGTAGAGAAAATAGATTAAATATTTATTTACCGCCGAGGGTGCCAAAAGATGGAGTTATCAATAAAGAATGGCCCGATGACTTCAAGGTCAAGTTTAAGAAAGCCTGTAATAAACCTTATCCAAAATGGAAGGAAGAATAATTATGAAATTTAAAACAGAGAATAAAAGTTTTAGGGAAGATTTAAAAATATTGATTGATAAGTTAAAAACCAAAGAGCCATTTTCTTTTTCTAAATATGCTGATGGAGAATTACACATCCTATCAAATAAGCCAATTAATAATGGTGAGTTTTGGTTTAATCCAAAAGAGAATCAAGAGTTTCGAAAACAAATGATAGAGTCATTTAGATTTAAGAATGAAAATTATTTCGTAGGAATCTCATGTCCTTGTTGTATTGGGGGGTTAACTGTTCATAATTGGCTAAAAAAACAATCGGGGCAAGAATTAACAAATTTAACTTGGGCCAATCTTTTTGTTAATGGAAATCATAAGCATTATTTAGATAAGATGGTTCCACATTATTCAGAGTTTGAGGTGGTTTTGGTTTCAAACTCGGCATCTAATTTGGATAGTCTTCCGTTTGATGTCTCGAAACATTTTCAGATTGGAAAGAATGCATGGGTAGATAATAATGAATTAATATCGGAGGTGAAAGATTTCATAACAACAGAGGAAATAAAAGATAATTTGTTCCTTTTTTGTGCCGGACCGTTTGGTAACATTTTAGCCCATCAGTTGTTTGAGTTTAATTCACAAAATACTTACATCGACATAGGATCAACACTTAATCATTATTTGTTGGGAGAAGCAGGAAAGACCCGCGGTTATTTACGAAATGAACCAACTATTAATAAAATTTGTGTGTGGAGCGATAAATGAAATATGTCCTGCGAAGCGAATGTGTTTATTGCTCGTCTCCTTTAGTAGATGCTTATTCTATAAAAGATTTTCCTATCTATATGGGAACTACAACTCAAAACAGAGAATCCGATTTGACACTAGATTTGAATTTTGCAAAATGTTCTGAGTGTAAAACAGCACAATTAACAAAATTAGTTCCGTTGGAAATTTTATATAAAGATGCTCATAACAGTTCTTTTGGTAAAATTTGGAATCGCCACCACAAAGAATTTGCAGACTTCATCAATATTAGTGCATCAGGTAATCTTGTAGAGATTGGTGGCGCACAACTAGTTTTAGCTAAGCACCTTGAGAAAAACCAGAAGATTGAATCTATAACGGTTTATGACACTAACCTGAGTTGTTATGGTAATAAGCCAACAGATAAGATTATTTTAAAAGAACAATTTTTTGATAAGAATTCTGTAAAAGAAAAACCCGACGCAATCATTCATTCTCATGTTATAGAGCACCTCTATGATCCTATGAACGAGATTAAAGTGATGACAGAGCTTTTAGAAGAAGGAAAAATGATGTTCATTTCGGCACCCATAATTGATGAGATGATGAAAGATGGTTTCACAAATGCGATGAATTTTGAACACACCTATGGTTTAACAAAAGAGTTGTTAAGAGAAATTTTACATTACTCTGGCCTTGAAGTTGTAGAAGAAAAAGACTTTAGCAACCACTGTGTTTTCGTTTCAGCGATCAAATCTTCGTCTGTTGCAGCCGATAAGGTTTATAAACAAGATTCGTCTTATTTGGATGATTTTATGAATTATTACAATGCAGAAGTGAAGAAAATTGAAAACCAACTGGAAAATAAGAGTAACACATTTATTTTTGGTGCTCACATTTTTACCCAATCTTTGTTGAAGTTTGGTTTGAAAGAGGAAAACTTTTCTTTCATATTGGATAACGACCCTGCGAAAATAAACCAGAGACTTTATGGAACAAACTTGTTTGTCCGGTCTCCACAGATTCTAAAAGATGTTGTTAACCCCATTGTTGTTCTTAAGGCAGCAATGTATACAGAAGAGATAAAGAAAGATATCTTGGAGAACATTAACCCAAGTACAAGGTTTATATTATGAATGAAAAGAGACCAGCCACTATTTTTTGTGATATAGATGGCACGTTAGTAAAACATCAGTCACCCTTTTTATCTTGTCGACAAGATAATAAAATGGAAATTTTAAACGGAACACTAGAAAAACTAGAAGAGTGGGACCGCCGAGGCTACAACATTATTCTCACTACTGGTCGTAGAGAGAGTATGAGAAAGCAAACAGAAAAACAATTGTCAAAAGCCGGCATTATCTATGACCAATTAGTTATGGGCATTGGCGGAGGAAAAAGATATATTATAAATGATAGAAAGCCCTCAGGGGATAAAGATTATGCATATGCAATAAATTTAAAAAGAAACCAAGGAATTAAAGATGTCAAAATTTGATCACATTAAAGATTTGTTTATAAAGCAAGCACTAGAGGAGTACAAAGATACGATTGATAACAGCAAGCCGGATAACCTATCAGTAAGCGATTATAAAGTAGTAAAGCCATGGGGCTATGAACTATGGTTGGAATTAAATGAGTTTTATGCTTTTAAGCTGATTCATATGAAAAAAGGTAATAGATGTAGTTTACAATCTCATGAATATAAGATTGAAGCAAACTATGTGATTGAAGGAGAAGCAGAGGTTCTTTTGGAAAATGATGAAGGGGTTATGGAATCCAAGATTTATAAAGCAGGATCAGGGTGGACAGTCCCTCTCAATAGAAAACATAGAGTCATAGCTAGAGAATCCTATACTGCTTTGGAGGTTTCCACTCCTCATCTTAATGATGTCATTAGATATCAAGATGATACAAATAGAAAATCTGGAAAAATAGATATCGAGCATAAAAATTAATTTTTTTTTGACAGGGGACGAAGAATGTGTTATAATATATAAAACGAGAATTAAATGAAAAATAGCAAATTCAAACTTTGTATTTTATCAGCAGGCCAGGGGTCTAGAAACACTACTGTTGCTGGTTTGCACAAATCATTGTTACCAATAGAAAACAGAGCAGTGATATCTAAAATAATAAGGAGTTTCAGTAAAGATATAGAGATTGTGATTGCGCTGGGATTTAAGAGTTATCAAGTTAAGTCTTATCTAAAAAGGGTGTTTCCAAGTAGAAAAATAACTTATGTTCATGTAGAAAATTTCTCAGGACCCGGATCCGGCCCGGGCCTTAGTCTGTTACAGTGTGAAAAACATTTACGGTGCCCTTTTATTTTCACTTCGTCTGATACTATAGTAGAAGAAGTCGAAAAATTTTCCTACCTAGATGACAATTGGATTGGCACTTCAATAATAGAGAGTGCTTCCTCATCGGGATATTGTTTAATAAAAGGAGAAGAATACTTGGATGAGCTTTATTACGGAATAGGGAATTTGGCTTATAACGGAATGGCCGGGGTTTATGATTATAAAACATTCTGGGATTCTTTGAGAGAAAAGAGTATTATAAATGATGAATATCAAGTTATCCATGGGTTTTATGATTTGAAGGAAATAAGATTAAACTTTTTTACTTGGCATGATACGGGAAATAATAAGTCATATGACGAAACTCGAAAAGTCTACAATAAAGAAGTGGTTGCTCCCAAAAATGACGAAACAATTTTTATTGAAAATGAAACTGTTATAAAATATTTTCACAATCCCGAAAAGGTTAAGAAAAGACTGTTGAGAGTAGATTTTCTTAACAATTCCGTTCCGGAAGTAGAATTGGTTAATGATAATATGTATTCATATAAGTTTATAGAAGGAGAAACTCTATCCCAGATATTGGATGAGAACGTTTTGAAGAGTGTCTTAGATTTTTATATGGATAAGATTTCATCATCGCGTTTTGAAAAATCGAAAGGTTTTCTCGACAATTGCAATAAAATGTATAAAGAAAAGTTGTTCGATAGAATAAGTCTTTATTCTGATAGTGAGTTAGATAAAATAGAATTTATTAACGGGATAAAAGTTGAACCTATCCAAAAGACCTTAAGTAGAGTAAACTGGGAATCTATTTATAAGAATGCGATTCCTAGCAATTTTCATGGTGATTTCCAACCAGAAAACATAATTTATGATGGCCAACGGTTTCAATTAATCGATTGGAGGGAATCTTTTGGCGAAAGTTTGGAGGTTGGAGATACATATTATGACTTAGGAAAGTTATATCATGCTCTCTTGATTAATGGGCAAATGGTTTTATCTAAACATTATGATTATAAAATTAAAAACAAAGAAGCTTTTCTTTCTTATAAAGTCAAAAGCAATCTATTATTTTTGTTGATAGAGTTTGAAATGTTTTGTGTTGAGAGAGATTTAGATTGGAGCAATGTAAAGTTATTGGGTATTTTGCAATATATTGGAATTTGCTCTCTATATGAGGATTTTCATGGTGGGAAATACGGAGATTTTTTATTTTTATTAGGAAAATATTTATTATCAAAACATTTAAAAGGAGATGAAGAATGCAAGAATTAATAGAAGTTTACAAAAAAGAATCATCAAGAGTAATACAGACAATTTCATCAACCGAAATCGAGTCTTTTGTAAAAATAATCTTTGAAGCTTATGAAAAAGAAAAGAAAGTGTTTGCTTGTGGAAATGGTGGGAATGTGGCTTATGTGGGCAATCTGGTCGTAGATTTAAATATGCATCCGTTTGTCTCTGAGGACAAAGGAAACAGATCCGCTCCTAGGAATAAGTTTCATTGTGTGAATTTGTGTGATTGTGTAGCTACAATAACAGGCATCTCTAATGATTTGGGATATGAGAACATTTTTGTTGAGCAATTAAGATATCAAGGATCATCAGGTGATGTGTTCTTCGGAATCAGTGGTTCAGGAAATTCAAAAAACGTTATTAAAGCAGCAGAATATGCAAAAGAAATTGGAATGAAAGTGGTGGTTATTACAAGAAATGAAAGCTGCAAAGCAAGAGATTTAGCTGATTTGTTGATAATTGTTAGGGGAGACTCTATTTTTCCGGGGCAAACTGGGAAGAATAATAATAATTTTCATTTTGAAGATTCTATTTCTAAAATTACTCACATTGCTGTGGGTTTATTAAAAAGGAAGGTTGCGAATGAAAATATCGGCTAATCGATTAAGAGAGCATGTGCTGCGAATGATTTATGAAAAACAGTCTGGTCATATCGGAGGTAGTTTTTCTTTAGCAGAGTTGGTGGCATATCTATATTCAAATTATGATCTGACATCTAGAGGGATAGGCGGGAGCAAACTTATTTTGTCCAAAGGGCATGCTGTTCCTATTTTGTATGCCGCACTCTATGAATTGGAAATCTTATCAGATGAGGATCTGGCAAAATTTAGAGAAATTGATTCTCCCTTGCAAGGTCACCCTGACAAAGTGAGGTTGCCCTATATGCATGCTACAACAGGTTCCCTAGGACAAGGATTAAGTATAGCCCTAGGGCATGCTCTGGCTATGAAACTACAGGCCCTTGGCGGAAAGTGTTTTTGTATCGTTGGCGATGGAGAAATTCAAGAAGGGCAAGTGTGGGAAGCGTTTATGTTAGCCCCTAAATTCAAATTAGATAATCTTATCTGTTTTATTGATTTTAATAAATCACAGAACGATGGCTTAGTAGAGGATATCCTGCCCTTAGATCCTTTGGGGGAAAAACTAGCTAGTTTTAAGTGGGATATAATTAGAATTAATGGCAATTCTTATGAAGAAATAGAGAAAGCTATGGATTCTTTAGAATCAAATGGAAAACCAAAGTGTATAATCCTAGACACACAGAAAGGAGCAGGTGTTTCATTCATGAATGACCCAGCTTGGCATGCTAAAGCACCAAATAAAGAAGAATATGAAGCAGCACTAGAGGAGTTGAGATGTTAGCAACAAGAGATGCCTTCGGCAAACAACTAGTAGAATCAGCCAGAGACAGAAAAGATGTTATAGCTTTGAGTGCTGATTTGTCAAAAGCGACAAGGCTTTCAAAATTTCATGAAGCATACCCTGATAGATTTTTCGAATGTGGAATAGCTGAATGTAATATGATTGGAATAGCATCAGGTATGTCAGAATATGGCTACAAAGTCTTTATGGCATCTTTTGCTTCTTTCCTTACAGGGAAGTATGATGTTATAAGGGTCTCTATAGGTTATTCTGAGGCTCCTGTAATTTTAGTGGGCACTCATGCTGGTTTGGCCATTGGAAAGGATGGAGTGACCCAAATGGGTCTCGAGGATGTAAGTTTGATGAGGTCTATTCCTGGAATGGTTGTTTTGCAACCTGCAACTCCTATTGAGGCTCGTGAAATAACAAAATATCTAGTAGAGACAGATTTAAAAAATCCGGTTTATTTAAGAATAGGAAGGCAACCTGTAGAAGAACACCTCTCAGAAAATTATAGATTTCAGTTTGGAAAAGGAAACCAGCTTTTACCGGGAAATGACATTACTTTAATAAGTAGCGGTTGCATCCTTTCGGAAGCTTTAAAGACAGCGGAAAACCTTGAAGATCAAGGGATTTCATGTCGAGTTATAAATCTTCCGACCTTAAAGCCCGTTGATAAAGAAATTATAATCAAAGCCGCCAAGGAAACTAAAAAAATTGTTACAATAGAAGATCATTCTATAGTTGGCGGTCTAGGTTCTATAGTAGCAGAGGTTTTATGTGAAAACCATCCCGCACGACTGTTGAGAATTGGGTTGAATGATGTGTTTCCCGAGTCTGCTCCTCCAATGGATTTGTGGAACAAATATGGATTAACATCAGAAAAAATGACGGAGACGATTCTTAATGATAAATAAAAATACTAAAGTCTGCATATCAATAGCAGAATCGGCAGGAAACTTTGGGTGCTCTATTCACAACGCAGCGTTCAAAAAAGTGGGATGTGATTTTATTTATAAATCTTTTTCTGTCAAAAAATCAGAACTTAATAGTGCCATAAAAGGAATTAAAGCGTTCGGGATTAGGGGCTGCGGAGTTACAATGCCTTATAAAATAAGTGCAATCAATTTTGTTGATAAGATATCAGAAGAAGTTGGGGTGATTGGTTCCTGTAATACAATCATAAATGATGACGGAGTATTGACAGCATATAACACCGACGCTTATTCGACATACACTGTTTTGAGTAAAATAAAACACAGAGATATTATATATATATTAGGTTCTGGTGGTTTTTCTAAAGCAGCACAGTTCTCGGCAAAAAAATTGTTCGATGAAGTTAAAATAATAACTAGGAACAACTGGGAAGAGATTGGAAATATTGATTCTGGTCTTATTTTTAATTGCACTCCTGTTGAAAATATAACTGTAAACCCCAATGTGTGTTTTATAGATTGCTTGATTAATACTCAAACAGGAAAAGAACTTTCTTTACTCCAAGCATCCAAACAATTCCATATGTACACGGGGATTAAGTTTCCCATGGAATATGTGAAAAAAAATTTAGAGGAAATCTTAATATGATAAAAAATCTTAGAGTTGCAACTTGGACTCATTCTACATACAACGATGTTTGGGATGCCTATTACGGTCAATTTAAACAACATGCTGGCTTTTTAAAGCACACTCTCATTATAAATCAAAATGAAGAATATGAGCCTAATTTTTGCGATGTGGTTTATAACAAAGAAGACGACCCATTTTACAAAAGGCTGGTGGAATCATTAGATCACATTGAAGAGGATAATATAATCTATTCCCACGAAGACCATCTTTTATATGGTGACGTTAAGAAGGAAAATATAGAGAATTTAAATAATTTTTTAATCGATTCAAATTATGACTTTCTAAGATTTATGAAATCAGGAGTAGAGGGCGGCAAGAAAATTCATAATGACTTAAATATATATGAGATCCCTCAAACCGGAGGAGAGCCAGCTGGAACCTACTCACATCCATATATTTTTTCTTGCCAAACAACTCTTTGGAAAAGAAAAAGACTTCAGCAATTGATGAATTCTTACAAACCAAAGAACATTCTCGAGGCAGAACGACTGGGCACTTATGCATGTTTGGCCCTTGGGATAACAGGTTGTTATATCTTTAATGAGGAGCCGAAAAGAGGAAGACTGCATCATGATTCAAGTGTTTTTCCTTATATATCCACAGCCCTTCACGGGGGATCTTATGGGCTCCCATCAATGTGGGCTATGGACATTTATAAGAATGAGTTGGAAATTATTTTTAAGAAATATAATATTGACCCGAGCAAAAGAGGAGTACATTCATGATTTTAACCAGAGGTGAAATATGAAAATTGGAATTATTGGGAATGGATTTGTAGGGTCAGCTATCGTTCATGGGTTTGTTTTGCACACCGATGATATATTAATCTATGATAAGGACCCAAATCGATCAATAAGCACACTAAAAGAAATGCTCGAGGAAGCAAAAATTATTTTTTTGTCTCTTCCAACTCCTATGAATAAAGATGGAAAATGTGATCTTTCAATAATTGAAGGAGTCCTAAAATCGATTGATGATCTGGGGATAGATTACCGCGATAATATATTTGTTTTAAAATCAACAATTGTTCCGGGAACAAGCCAAGAACTTAGCGAAAAGTTTCCTCAGATGGCATTCGTTTTCAATCCTGAGTTTTTGACAGAAAGGCGAGCAAAATTAGATTTTATAAACACCTCTAGAATTGTGTTAGGAGGGAATATCCTTTATACCACAGAGGTCGAAAAATTATATCGATTACGGTTTCCTTATACTAAGATCATCAAAACTGATTTTGAAACCGCCGAGTTGATTAAATACATGGCTAATTGTTTCTTCTCCACGAAGATCTCGTTTATGAATGAAATGAAGCAAATTTGTGACGCTGCAGGGGCCAATTGGGATCAAGCAATTGAAGGATTTATAACAGATGGACGTATAGGTAATTCACACATCGATGTTCCGGGCCATGATGGTTCTCCGGGATTTGGGGGAAAATGTTTCCCAAAGGATATCAACGCTATGATCGTTAAAGCAAAAGAATTGGGGGTTGATCCGGCAGTCATGGAGGCTGCATGGAAAAAGAATATTGAAGTTAGAGAGAACCATGATTGGTTGAAAATCGAAGGTGCTGTGTCGAAAGACGAGGGGGACAAATGAGAGCATTAGTTACTGGTGGCTTAGGCTTCGTGGGAAGCAACTTGGTTGATCGCTTAGTCGAAAAAGGCTGGACTGTCTATGTTATTGACGATATGTCATCTGGAAGTTATTTGTGGAAGAATGATTCTGTGAAAGAATATTATTATGATGACATTGGTCTACTATCATCCGTGTTTTGCGAAGATGTAGACGTTATCTTCCATTTAGCAGCAGAGGCCAGAATCCAGCCTAGTTTTCAAAATCCTCATTTGTGGCAAAAAAGTAATGTTTTAGGTACATCAGTTGTTTGCGATTATGCAAGAACCAGAGATTGTAAAGTGGTTTACGCTGGATCGTCATCATGTTACGGGGGTAAGCTAAAAAACCCATATACCTTTAGTAAAAAATTAGGTGAAGAGATGTGTGAAATGTATTCAAAAGTGTTTGGGGTTTCAACAGTGACCGCTCGATTTTTTAATGTTTACGGTCCACGAAATCCACTTATTGGAGAGTTCACCCCAATTATAGCGAAATTTGAAGAGTTGAAATCCAAAGGATTACCCCTAACGGTAGTTGGAGATGGAAAACAGAGAAGAGATTTTACACACGTATCCGATATATGTGATGGGTTAATTCAACTAGCCGAAGCTGTTTGGCAAGGAGAGATTTTTAATTTTGGAACGGGAATTAATTATTCAATCAATGAGATTGTAGATCTATTCGAAAGTGAAAAAGTTACTCTTCCAAAAAGAAGAGGAGAAGCCCAAGAAACAAAGGCAGATATTAAAAACACACAGAAAATTTTAGGCTGGGAGCCTAAATACAAGTTAGAAGATTATATTAAGGAGATTATAAATGAACTATAAATTATCTAATCAAGCAGTAGGTGCCATTATGATGGCGCTTCAGAAATCACTAATGGAACAAACAGACATCGTCCCAACCTTAACTGGTTTTGAAATACAAATCGATGATTCTGACCAACTGGTGGTTATAAACCCTCCAGTGGTGCAAGCCCCGTCACCAGAAGGTGGAACAATCGAAACGAGCGTTCAATAATGCCAAAGTATGTTTACAAATGTAACTCTTGCGAAGAGTGCTTTGAGGTATACCATGGGATGTCAGAGGAAATAGACAAATGTATTCATTGCTCATCCGAAGACCCTCATAGAGTGCCGCAAATGCCTTTTCTCAAGAGTTCTGGTAAACCAAGGAGTGGTAAGGTAGGGGACGCAACAAAAGCGGCTATAGAGGACAACAGAGCCCTCCTAGAAGATATGAAACGTAACGTAAGAGAGAATTATTATGATGACAATTGAAATATGGCTAGGGTTAGCACTTTGTGTGTCTTTTACCCTTAATTGTTTTTTGATCTGGTTTGCAAGAGAGCAGTCACAAAGATTGTCTTATGTTTCACAGAACTTAGGTGATTTGATAGAACTTTTGGCCGCCTACAAAAACCACTTAAAAAAAGTTTACTCTCTAGACACCTTTTATGGAGATGAGACCCTACAGCACCTACTAGAACACACTAGGGCGCTTATTGCCCTAATGGATGATGAATATGGTGACATTGTAGATATAACCGAACCCCTAGATGTTTTAGAAATGGAGGAGATAAATGAGAAAAGTGAAGAAGAAAGCAAAGAGCAAAATGTATTTTACGCAGGAACACGAACAGGCAATTCTTGATTTTTGCAACAGCGATGATCATGCAGAAAAAGAACAGCTATACATAAAATGGATACAACCAGCGTTTAATCAGATGGTTGATAAGATTGTATTTTCCTATAAGTTTACAAACTTGCCAAACATTGATGAACTTAGGATGGAGTGCAAAGTTTGGCTCACCACCATTTTAGACAAATATGATCCAAATCGTGGATCAAAGGCTTTTTCTTATTTTAGTGTGATAACTAAAAATTGGTTTATACATAAAGTAAAAAAGAACACAAAAAGACTCCAAAGAGAAGTACCATATGAAAATGCAGAATTAGAACTGGAGACTTCTTTTGTTGATCCCGGAGATCATTATTATCAAGAAAGATCGACAAAAGAGTTTTGGGAAAACCTATGGGGTGAGATTAATTCCTGGGAGGTTGATTACGAAAAAGAAGGTGAGAAAAAAGTTTACGAAGCGGTAAAAATAATTTTATCGTCAGTAGACGACATTGAAATTTTCAATAAAAAAGCCATCTATCTTTATTTACGGGAGCTTACTGGGATGAACACTAAACAGGTTGTGACACATCTTAATAAAATGAGAAGTAGATATAAGGACTTTAAAAAAGACTGGGATGACGGGAAAATTTGAATAAAATCTAATTATTTATATGAAAAGTAAAAAACACATTGAAAAAGCTATTAAAAACCTTGAAGATGATAGGGAAATAACGAGAGAATTGCTCGATGATGCCATTAAGTGGCTTGCTGTTGACGACGCAAGACATCAAACTATTGGAATGACACTAGCAAAATATGTAGAAACATTACAGCGGTCGAACGAACAATTGGTTAAGCTTTGTGGCCTAATGACCAAGCAAGAATCATCAGATGAGCTATCGGAAAAAGATTTCGCACAAATTTTCGACCAAATTCAAAAATCAGAGGAAGATGAAAAATGATCGAGGTTCCAGCTTCAATCCATTCGATGCTAGATAGAATCTCTTTGACTAATGAACAAAGTTTCGAAACGATAGCCAGAGATTATTACAACAAAGAAGGGGAAATTTTTAATGCTGTTGTGGTTGCTGCTAGTTTTAAAAGCAATAATGTTAATATCGGCACTGCCTATGGTAATCCCGCGAATAATAATCCCCAGGAACAAAACTATCATTTTGTTAGGTGTCGCAAGGTGGCAGCATTACAAGAAAATAAACCAGACCCGTTCCTAGAATCCAACAAACAAATGGCACAACAGCTAGCTGTGATGCACACTCTGGGAGTTTTATTGAATAATAAAGCGAATGTAATCCCCAAGGAGGGAGATATATGGAGTTGTAGGTTTCTGGGGCCCGATAAGGCCACTATTCTTTTGATTAACAGAGTAGATGTTGATAAGGGGTTTTTATCTTTGACCACAAAAGACAGCATGTATCAAACATCCGCAGCAGAATGGTCCAGCAATCAACCACAATTGATAGGTTCAGGTTATCAACAGCCCCAGCAACAATATCAAGCCCCAAAAAATAAAGGTCCCACAAACCCTAATGTTGTCTATTACCAATCAAAGCCGACGGCCCCGGGACAATACACTCCAGACTGGTGGATTATTACTTTAGAATCTATTATTGCACTGGACGCTGGTATAAAAGGAGACAAAAAGTGTAAATGGGGAAAACGGTATGATGAGGTTTGCCCTGTAGATGGTAGAGGCATTATAGGTATAGCCCACTGGCAGCGAGAAACTTTGAATCCGCTAGTGGATAAAGCAGTTGAGCTGCTAGGGGAGGAGATCATTGTAACTTGGTTCGGCAAATCTTCTTCCGCACTTAAGGCTTTCAACAAGACTTGTACAAAGAAGTCAAAAGGAAACCCTTGTTATTATAAACACCCTTGGTGGAGAAAAGGTTGGGAAAGTTTTGTTCAACACCCCAAAACCAGAGACATACAGAGAGCGGTATGGAAAAGAAAATATGCAGATACATCCGAAGCACAACTAGCAGGCTATGGTTGGCCTAAAACTAATAGAAATCTTGCAATAATAGCAGGAATCAGAAACTCAGCAGGCTCTGGGGGTGTAGATAAGCACTCTTCAAACGGTAAAAGAACTCCAAACGAATCTTTAGCTGATTATGTTAATAATAGTCATGATCCAAGCCACCGCAAAAAAAGAGCAGACGCAGTCGATAGGGTTTTTCCATCATGATAGATGTCCCCGCCAACATTATGACTGCTTTAAATCGCATTTCTCTCAAAAGAGAAAGAGAATTCGGTTTTATAAGTAAAACATTCTCTAATGTGTTACCTGAAATCTTCGAAGCGGTGGTTTTATCAGGCGGTGAAACTAATTCTAATAACCCTCACGTAGGCACTGCCCATGGTAATCTCGCTACTAATAACCCTCAAGAGCCTTCATATTATTTCGCGAGAATAAGAAGAAAAGATATAGATGAATTAACCACGCCGGATCCGTTTAAAGAACCAGATGTGAAGATGACAAAGAAGTTGGCTAATATGCACCCGATCGGTGTCTTGGAGAAATCAACGGGCCTTGTCCCCAAAGAAGGGGATATCTGGACTTGTCGTTATTTAACAAAAGATAGAAAAGGGATAATTCTTATTAATAGAGTGGGGGTAGATAAAGGGTTCTTAAATCTTAAAGAGAAGGATAGTTTATACCAACAAGCAGCAAATGTTTGGGAAAATCTCAGGCATAGCCCTGTCATCATCGGCGATGTTGCACAAGTAGGGCCCAATGGTGAGATCACAGAACCAGTTGTAAATGTAAGAGTCTCTCAAGGGACAAAAATCAAAGGTCGTTTAAACTTCACGTGGGCTCAATTAAAAGAACTAGCAGGTATGGGGATCTTTGAACCACTGTTAAACAACATAAGACAACACGAGTGCTCTAGAGAAGGTTGTGCAACCAAACACTTTAATGGTGAACAGTACGATGCTTTTAATTACTATTCCCGATATGGAAAGCCTGGTTATATAGGCAACACTAATTACATTGGAACTGGCTGGGGACCATTATCACAATGGTCAATTGCTCAAGTCAGAGCTGGACAATCAAAAGGCGCAAAAGTCATAACAGCAGGAAATGGACGTCTTTTTGCCACCGGAGGCTACCAGATAATTCCCAAAACTTTCAAAAGTGCTGTCAGTAGAATCCAGGGTTTGAACACAGGTGATCAATTTAATAAATTAAATCAAAATGCTTTAGGCATTTACTTGGTTTCGATGAAGAGAAAAACACTCGGCCGCTATTTATTTGGAGACAGCGTAAGCCCAAAGTCAGCCGGAAACGATTTGGCTTATGAGTTTGCATCAATAAGATTACAAAAAGGGGCATATAGAAAAGGAAAGTGGATCCCTGCTTATGTTAAATATTATGGTGGTGTTGGTGTTAACAAGCAAGGGGCTGTAAATAAAGCAGACGCCGACAGATCAATGAATGCCATTAATCAAGTCAGGGCTGCAATCGATAAAAGCCCACGTGCTATAGCAATACGTGATTTAGCCAAGGGGTAAAGAAAATGATAGAAGTTCCTGCTATTCTTATGGGTGCAGTTGAAAAAATCAACCTACATCGCCAAAACTTGCAACATGCGGTGGTAAAACATAATCAAAGAAAAGAACCAAAGATATTTCAAGTGGTGGTTTTGTCTGGAGAAAAAAGCAGTAATCCATTTCGAGGATCTGCTCATGGAAACCCAGCTACTAATAATCCTCAAGAGCCTGCGTATTTCTTTAGTAGAGTGAGGAGTTATATCAACGATGATTTAGAATTCCCCGATCCTTTTAGTGAACCCGATGTTCAAATGACAAAGAAATTAATAAATATGCACCCAATTGGATTTGTAATGCAAGAGGCTGGAAGGAGCCCTCAAGAAGGGGAAATCTGGTCTGCTAGATACCATTCAGAAGGAAAGAAAAATTCCATAGTCTTAATGCAAAGAGTGGGCCTCTCTAAGAAATTTTTGAACCTTAGAGAAAAGGATAGTCTATTCCAAACGTTTGCAAACAGTTGGGATCAAGAAACTATGGGGCAATTTTACAACTCAGGGACCCCGGATCTCTCAAACATTCCGAATGCACCAAACGGATCCGATTCCGTTAGAACTACGGGACACTCTGGGTTTCCTGCGCCTCTGAAGAGATATTATGTAGGCAACGTCTCCGGTTGGCACAATAAGCCAGTTTATAATGGCTCATTTCCACAAGAATTATTGGGTGTGACTAATCAAGGAACAATAGTTGTGAAAGACATAATCCCTAGTTGGAACCAGATAGAAGATGCATTCAATGCACATTTCGGATTTCAAATTTCCATAGCAGGAACTGCGAGTGGAGTCAGAAGTTACGACAGGCAAGTTTCCACTAAAATAAGAAACATAAAAGCTGGAACTTCAGAATATGCAGCCACCCCAGGCAGATCCCGACACGGATGGGGTTTGGCCATTGACTGGAAAGTTTGCAACCTCAAAGGTAAAAAAGTATATGGATCCAAAAGATACCGATCGGCTACTTACAAATGGATGAAAGAGCATGCTCCAAGATTTGGTTTTCATAACCCACCGTGGGCTTTAGAAGGAGCGAAAGGTCCCGATGAACCATGGCATTTCGAATGGATAGACCTCAAAGGGATCATTAAAAAATCACCACAAGATGTTGGTGGAGGAGAAACATAAAATGGCTTTTAATCCTTTGCAAAAAGGCGGACCTAAAAAAGTAAAATTAGTTGGCGCGTACACAGCTCTTAAGGATGACCGTCGATTGATAGAAGAGTGTATAGATCGGGAGATAAATTCTCCATTTATGCCTCAAAAGTCCGGAGTTTTTTTAACGGAAGATTGTGAGGATTTACCAGTTTTTGGACCCAAAGGTGCAATCGAAAGAGTGTTATCCCGGGTGGAAGAAGGTTCAAAAAACCAAGGCGGCCGAATTGTTTTTACCAAGGATAATTATGGTTCTAGAGCAACTGGTGTTGGAGGCCAAGGTGGAACTATGTGTGAAGCTATAGACATTGTTGCTGGGGCTCTTAGTTGTGAAGCTAGAATAAAAACCTCTTCAACAGAAACCAGAGCCAACTTTATTTCAGACGGCGCGAGAATTTATTTAACAGAGAGGGGAGATATTCAACATTACTTCGCAGTAGGAGATGGATCCCCCGCTACCTCAATTACTTCCACTATGAAATCGGGAATAGGGATAAAAGCTGATCACACTTTGATTATAGGCCGCGAACGAGTCAGAATTTTAGTAGGGTTTTCAAAAGCCGAAGGTGTAGAAAGGCTTGTTAACTACAACAAGAATATAACTCCTCGTATTGAAATCGCCCAAATTGGAGACGATAGCGCACAACCAGCAGTTCTAGGAGATAATTTAGTTAAATATTTGAGATCATTAAACGAGGAGATTCAAACGTTAAGAAACCGGGTTATGGATGTTGAGTTTAATCTTGTCAAATACAAAACAGCAATGGCTCTTCATACCCATACTGGCTTCGGCCTGGGTGTTGTCCAGACCATCCCTTCTGTAAATGCTGCTACTCAAGCAGCCAAGAGCATCCCGGCTTTTTTAGAAACGAATGTGGACTCTATTATTAAGACGTATCAACAGCACATGAAAACCTTCAAGGCTTTAGGTACAGAGAACGGAGTCCTACAGGGCTCCAAAACAGAAAGACTGTTGAGTTCAACAGTTTATATAGGAATGTAAGAATGGCAGAAAATTTTAGTGAATTTCAAAAAAATGTGTGCGAGCCACCGGAAAGAGAGCCTTTAAAGAGGATTTGTCCTGCATGTAAGCCCAACCCCAACTATATTGTTCCAAATTGGACTCAGATGGTTGCCGAGCCATTTTATAATGAAAAAACTTGCGAATTTATGGTGTGTGTAACCTTAAACAAATTTGGTGATTCTTATGTGGTTAGCCCAACTAACATGTTCCCAAGTGGCGAAACCGCAGAGAGTCGAACCCAGAAGAGAAAGCTATTAAGAAGCTATGTCGAAGCCGGAATTAGACTAATGTTGGAGGAATATGGCAAGCTCATTGCGGACCAGATCATTTGTGCCTATCACACTGGTCCAGCTTTGGATATGCTCCCTGCCGAAATCATAACTACCTATGAGGATTATGAGGATGCATATGCTGCATTGGCTCTTGACCCCGTGATGGCAGCAGAAGATAGAGTCAACGCATGCCGAGACATTGACTTGCCTACTTCTCCCTTTTTAAACCCCGAGGATCCTTCGGAGTTTACTCAAAATTTAATAGGCGCATCAGCAAAATTGCCACAAATCAAAAATCCATTAGCCTTGGAAATCTATGCTTATCCTAAGGAGTGGACTTTAGTAGAGGGTGAAGGTGGGTTATTAAAAGTTTTGATAGCTATTCCGTCTTTTATTTTAGAAAAAGTCCCAGATAATCCAACCAGAGATAAAATAGAAAAAGAAGCAGTAAACTTAAAATCAGAGGTTGTCTTAACAACCGATAAGTTATGGGCACAAATTCAAAGATTGAAATCAGCAATGTGGGTTTACTCTCAATATCAGTCTGCCTTTTTACAGGTTCAGAAGGGCTATTTATATGTTCCGATTGAAGAGAGTAAAATTAGTTTTTATGCCTCAACATATAGTGAAAGAATTGGCACTCTTTACACGACGTTGAAAGATGTAGGCTTAGACAATGGGTGGAATATTCGATCGAATATACCGAGTGTAATTAAAAACAATGCGAGGTTGGTGAAAATCACCTTTGATAACTCCGACACTGACAAGCCCTACAAGGTTCTTAAAATCGAGTCTAAAAAGAAAGGTTGCCCATATGAAGAGTGGACGCAAGGAATGTCTAAGCTTTCTGGTAGCCCGTCACCTTTTGACGCAACGGTTTGGAACTACATAGCTAAATTAAATGAGATAGATGTATCTCTGAGATCCCGCAAATCTTATCCCTGGATGGATTTTTTAATAAAATTTACCTATCCATTGCTTTCCGTTGATTACGGGAGATTTTCGGAGAAATCCCTAGAAGAAGAAGGACTGCAGTGTGTATCAGAAAACATAAAAAATCATGCTGTGGAGTTGCGAGATTACATTTTAAACGAGTCCCTGTCTGTCTCCGATTTTATTCAATACGAATTTAATAAGAATTCGTGCACTGACTTCGGTGATCTGGATCAAGAACACGAAGTAAAAATCCCAGAATCAGAAAGAAAAAAGAAGAAAGACTCAGTTAAACAAGCTAAGAAGGAAGCCCGGGATATAGCAATCGAAGAAGCGCGAGTAGAAAAAGAACGTTTATGGAAGAAAGTAAGAGCCCTAGAATCCGAAATTATTATACTGCAACAAAAGATTGATAGGTTTAATAGCTTAAAATCTGTTTATGATCCTGATTTTCAACAAAAATGGACAAGCCCCACGGAACTTGCAGGTTGGATGAAAGGGATTCAAGAGAATCAAGAAAAAATTAAAGAGATTCAAAAGAAAATAAAAAAAACAGACCGACAGACAAACAATAAAGAAAGGCAATACTCTAGAGCCGCATCTAAATATGTTCGACAGCAACACAATAAAAGCAAAAAACCCAAAGAGGATCCTTATTGGAGAATTGGATATGAGGCAGCTCTAGAAGAGTTTGCACAACAAGACACTCTTTTGGAGTCTATCGTGGACAAGGCGACTTATTTGAAAAAGGGGGGACTAAATTTCAAGAATATGAAAGAACTTGATTTAGTAAAATTGATAAAAAGAATGTCAGTTTGTAATTTAAAGACTTTAACAATCCAATCAGTTAGATGCTTATTTTCGGGTGTAACTGTAGATGATGCGCTGACAAAAATAGTAAAAGCATCCTTAGAAGCTATGGATCTTGATGTTTTTGGAATTTTCATTAACAACTTGCCACCACAGAAACAAATAGAACTCAGAAAAGCTTTCGAGCAGGAATTTGGCAATCTCCCTCTCCCATGGGAGCAAGATTATGACCCCGGTTCAATAGAGAACACTAATTTATACATTCAATATTTAAAAGAATTGCCCCCGGAAGTTCCAAAACCAGAAATAGAAGAAACCCCGGAAGAACCAGATATGGAACTACCAGGCTATACAGGAATCTCTGAAGAAGAGATTGTAGCTACACCCCCTGCGCCCGATCCCATTAAACGCCCAACAGAACAACATTTAAAAGATGCTGATAAATCTTGGAAAGCCTATATTCAAAGGAGAAAGAATAAAGGATATTCATCAGGAACCCCAGTCAAAGAAGCGTGGTATGAATTTATTACTTTATACTGGGACGCAAGGGTTACTACCCAGGCGTTTAAGGATTTTAAAGGTGTTTATGATTTTCACATGGATTTTCCTAGAGATGACAATCTCCTTCATTACGATAACTATGTAAAGTGGTATAATAACACCCAAGCCTATCTGGTAGAAAACGCCAGTCGTACTAAATTAATGCGAAGAGACAAAACAGTTGAAGAGATTAAAAAACTGATTCCTTTAACTCAAGCAGCTCTAGAAGAATGGGACAAGGCTGTTATAGAAGAAGAAAGAAAGAAACAAAGAGAAGTTATGGCAGCTGCAGCCCAAGCAGCCCAAGAAGAAGCTGCAGCCAAAGCCGAGGCATATCGCCGAGAGCAAGAGCAAATGATGGCTGACACTCAAGCTCTTATAGATGCTCGATATGAACAACAAGAGCAGTCTGGCTATGAATTGTCACCCGGCGCCATGGCGATTAGAGATTGGGGACGCAAACAACAAGCAAAAGCAGGAAATAGTTATATTGGCAGATCTGCCTCGGCAACACGAAAAAGCCTATCGGAAGAGTGGTCAAAATTAACAGATAAGGAACGGCGGCAAATCACCAAAAATGAACTTGGCAAAGATTCACCCGGCGGGCAACAGGGCACTTATGGTGTAGCATTAGGTAATATACAAAAACTAGTGGTAGATGCTTATATAGAATTTTTACTAGATATTGTAGAAATAGATGAGTTAATGCAAATATTAGATCGATTCCCAGGATCAGACATTTTGTATAAATTTGTAGGAGACTACACTTGTGCTTATCAAGGAATGTTTAAGCCCCCTATAGATAGTTTCTTGTCTACCTTTACTCTGGATGTCTGCGGCGATGGCGGAATAGGAATCGGCTTTCCTGATCAAATAAAGGAAATCCCTGGCTTTTTTGATAAATCAGCACTGCTAGTGTTAAAAAAGCAATTCGCAGGTAAAATAGAGGGACTGCTTACGGAAGTTATTAAGCGTCTAATTTTAAAAGTCCTAGAAGGTATAGATAGTGCTTTGTGTAAAGGGTTGAATGCCGTAGGCATGGCCGCAGCTGATTTAGCCTCGGGCAAAACAGCAGGGTTGGATTCTATTTTTGCAGAAGCTTTTTGCCCAGACGCATCAGAAGATGAACTCAATAACACAAAGAAAAACATTTTCAAAGCATCGGGCATTGTAGGATCAGGCATTACCGACCAAAGCTATAACGATCTTTATAAGTCAATGAACTCTACAATGTCTAAGAATGACCTGGTAGGATTGTTGACAAACACTCCCAAAAATATGAATGCGAAGGTTTTAACAGATTTATCACAATTAGTTGCCACTGTGCATCCTGAACTGGCTGATGTCTTCGGGACCCCGAGCCAAGTAGCAGAAGTGTTTGGCCAGGCAGGAAACTACATCCCGCCCGAATTGAGACAAGCCCTGCGAGACCAAGCCCTCACAGATGAAGAGACTCCTTTATATGATGCAGTTTGTTTAACTCAACCCGAGCTGGACGCCTGGAACGAAGAGCGTGCAAATATCTACGAAAACCTTGGTGTTGACCCAGCCACTGCTAGAGACCTAGTAGATCAAGCAAACGGCAAGCGAGATGAAGATATAGGGGATTTATTGGATTACTTAGAAAAAGGAACCGATGGGATTCTAGGGGACGCCGTAGACTCCTTGCTGGACCCCAGTAGGGATCCTGGGTGCGTTAACGACAAAAGCGCCCTCCTTTTTGAAGACGAATCTTTGAGACAAACAAAGTTGGAAATGATTAAAAGCATGTTTGAAAACATAGACAGATCCTTTCTGGGAGAATTAATTGGTAGGAGAAACGCAGTTTTAAACAATATCCTGAGAGACAAAAACAATTTTCGACTCAAAAAACACGAAAGAAGAGCGGACTCGCCATTCTTTTTTCCAAACTATACCAACTCACCAGCGGATTGGGAATTTCGGAAGGAAAATAGTAACATTTTAATTTCAGGAAGGATGGAGCCCATCCCGGTCTTCAACCCTGAGCCAAAACCTTTAGGGAATTACCCTAAGACAGTGGGGTCTTTAATGAAAACTCAGATGGAAAGTTACACGAGCTACCTTTCGAACAGATCCACTACTCCCCAAGCACAAGTATCCAAGCAATTTATTAATTCATTTGAATCTGTTCCCTCATACGAGTTCCAACTTAACTTTAAATTAAGAAAAGTAGCAAAGCCATCTTATCAGCTTGAGGTGGTGGAAACCTTTAGAAATAAGATAACAGAGGCAGAAGCTGAGAGATTAGGTCTTGATTACGGATTGTTTTCGAAAAAATCTTTGCCACCCATGGTTTCTTTAGATTTAGAAGTAAATAATGATTTTAAGGCCACTAAGTATTTAAATTTCAATTATGTTGATAACCAAGAGGAGTTGCCATATCAGGCCTTGATCTTTAAATCACTGTTGGAATCTAAAATAAGTGGTACTATCGAACAAAACCCAGCAGTTTTGATGAAGGCTTTTGATCGAGGCAACAAGACGGTCCTGCAGTGTGTACAGAATGCGGTAATTCAAACACCAAGCGGAGACATCCCAACGGGATTTAGATTTGGCTACGAAGGCGGAGAGCCTTTAACTTTTGCAGATCTGTGGTATGTTAACCCCGACGCATCCCCAGACGACAAGTCGTCTTGGGTGTATACTCATCTCCCCGGAGACAGGGTTTTAGGAAAAAGCGCAACAGAAAATCCCAGAGTACATTTCTTGGATCCTTCGATTCATGGTGGAAATTATTTGTTCCCAAAAATTTATGTAGAACCAGCTAGCTACAATGGCTGGCTAGGGATGATAAGGACTTTTATACCAGAGCTAAAGTCTTGTGAAAAAGAGGACAACGGGTTTCTCAATATCACTCAGATAGCCAAGAGAGCTAAAGAAGTGGAAGATAATTTGCCTTTCGATGAGAGACTCTCGTTAGCACCAGACTGCAGAATAGAGGTTCCTTATGATAAGCATTTTTCATCAGCAACCCATGGGATAATGGAAGGGGTCGTGCTCTCTACTATGCGAGTATATTGTTCAGAATACATATTTAAAACTCTTCCCGTTTATAGCGGAATAGAATTGTCCAGCAAAAACGTGGATAATGCATTTTTAAATCTCATCATACAACAGATGAAAAATGGCCTGACAGCACAAACAACTAGCTGGAATATGGTTCAGGGATATACTTATTATTTGATGTTCTTGGAGCAAGCAGTTCAAGTTGTACAACGTCAAATTCAAGATGGGTTAATGGAAGAAACTCAAGAGATAAAGAACGCGTTCACGATTATCGAAACGACGCAAATAAACTATGATCCTATAAAAATAAATATTTTTGATTGGGAGAATATGCCTTGGGATTCAATAAGTGACACCTTCCGAGGAGCAGCGATTATTGCGTTCGGAGAAGACTGGCAGCAAGATTATGATAACGTTCTTACTGAAGAATTACTAAAGAGTCTGGCGTTGCTTGCTGTAGGCGGCCCTGCCGCGATAACAGCGGCCCAAGCCCATCTCGTTGGTACTTTGCTGACCCGCTGCGCTTTTCTAAGCCCTTTCAAACTGAGACTAGCAAGAAAAATAAACTCGCTTCATGAATCTCGCGCAGCAGCAGAGGTAATTTTACGAGCGTTGGCAAAAAATGAATTGTCATTGTTAATGAAAAAAATTAATTTGAATATGCGGCCCCGTCCTCATATAGAAGACATACAAAAATATTTACTATCTCGTAATGGCATTCTTTTCGGATCCTCTCTAAGATCAGGAGAGATGAAAATAGAGCAACCAGCCGTCGAAGGTTCAACTGGTTTCGATTATGGTGACATCTTTAATGTAGTAAGAGATGTGGAAGTAGACAACCCTTTTAATAATCAAGAGATTACGGTAACCGCTGCCAATCTGGCCATCCCCGCTGAGCACGACGATGCATTGGCATACTTTTCCGAGGGCCTTCTTGAAACTCCTCCCGCCGCTATTCCTGAATTTTTAAAAAGAAAAGTCTCCAATATGATTACTCTTTTTCAAAATGGTTTATTTTATCTTGAGAAATATGTGAGAGTATATACAAAAGATGGTGAAGAACGAGTTTTAAGCATTCCGGAATTTCAAGAATTAATAGCCTCAAAGTTGCAGGCGTATGAACCAGGAGTGGCTATTACACAATCCGAAGATCTTTCTTTAGAAACTTTGGTTTTGGATCCCTCTAAAAATATCTCTGAGTTTTTTGGCAACGCTTATATAGTAGAGGATGAAGTTATGGGGACCATAGGGGTGAAGTTTGGAGTACGTCTTATTTATAGTCCTCCTCCTCAATTTAACTACACTGCACCTGAAGACAATCAGAAAGAAAGGACGTATACGATCGGAGTCCCTGAAGTTTCTTTGAAAGTGGACGAGAGTGTGCATGCGTGGTTGGAAACTCTTCTAGGAAACACAGCCTTAAAGGAGAGAATAATAGAATCCTTGGACGGCATAACTGTGCAACAAGAGTCGCTCTCAAGAGCCATTCCTGTAGTTGAGTTTGAGCAAGACATTAAAGATAGGCCTGTTGGAGACTTAGATCTCGAAGGCAAAAACATGGGAGAAGAATTAAAGTGTTATATAGACAACTTAACCAAAGAAGAAGATTTCAAGGTTCTTTTTGACACATGTTTTCCAGCCCGATCATTTGTTTCGTTTTATGGAGTTTATTCATTTTACGGGTTCTTTGAATCTATAGGCATGGATCTTAGCAACCCAGACGAAGTAGATGAAGACCCGGGTAAACTGAGAGAGCAATGGAAAAAAGCTCTGTTTGATAAAACAAAGAAAAAACTAAGACAACTTTTCAACGCTACTTATCGCACAGATGATGACGAGAAAGAAGAGAACGAACCTCGATCAAAGAGAGAAAAAAGCGAATTTCTTAAGAATTTGCTCCCCCAAGCTTTTATGAATTTAGACTCTAGTGTTCAATGGTGGCAGCGTATACGCTTTGTAGACATAAAGCCGTTTGATGCCGATGGCCAGGATTGTCTTAATTCTTTCCAAAAAATGTTCAGATAAGGAGACAACAAATGATTTCAACTATTTTACCTATACAAATGGGAACCGCAGGGTTTGCATCATTCACAGATGAGCAAAAATCTGAGGCAATTAAACAAAATTTTAAATTTTTATTACTGACTAGACCCGGGGAGTATGCAATGAGTGGTAACTTTGGTGTAGGTCTGCCAAATTACCTATTCTCCTTGGATATCGAATTCCCGAATGATGAGGTCGAGTCTAGAATCTATTCCCAAGTTGGTGAATACATGCCCTATATTACCATTAATAGTGTTGAATTTGAAATGGACAATATAGATTCAAATGCCCTGGGGGTGTCAATAAACTATTCTATTTCAAATTCGGCCTTTTCTGAGGTTTTGAACCTTTATGTGACTCCTTAACTTTTAATCAGCCAACTATTTATCATTTAGAGAGGGCAATCTATGTCAAAATTAAAAAAAACACCCATTAATTACACCAGCAGAGATTATGAGTCTATCAAAAGAGATTTGCTCAATCATGCAAAGAGATATTATTCCGCAGAATGGAAGGACTTTTCTAAATCAACAATCAACTCCTTAATGTTAGACACAGTCGCTTATGTAGGAGATGTTTTGTCATATTACGTAGATTACTCTGCTAATGAAAGTTTCCTGGACACCGCTTTAGAATTTAATAATATTCGCAAACACGCACGGGCCATGGGATATAAGTTCGCAGGAAACCCTAATGCTTATGGGATTGTGTCAATGTTTTGTTTAATACCAGCTAATGGTGATGGAACAGCTCCTGACTTTGCCTATCTGCCCACCATAAAACAGGGATCTTCTTTCGGAGCTGCATCAAGTACCTATACTTTGACAGAAGATGTGAGATTCTCCGATCCCAAAAATGAAATTGTTGCTGCTAGATTTAATCCAAGCACGGGAGCAACCACATACTTCGCAGTGAAGGCCTTCGGACAAGTAGTCAGTGGGATTTACCAGCGTGTAGATGTGAACTTGGCCAACGCTACTTTCAAGAAGTTTAGGAAAGTTAGAGTCGGAGGATCATTGATTTCAGAGATTATTTCAGTTAAAGATTCCGACGGAAATGATTATTACGAAGTGGAAAATTTATCTCAAGAGGTAGTATTCCAGGAAACCACCAACAAGGATGCCTTAAGCGATGGAGTTAGGAGCATTATGAAACCCTATGTGGCATCTCGTAGGTTTGTTTTAGAACAAGACGATACGGGAACCTATTTACAATTTGGGTTTGGCTCTGAAGACGACGGCGTTGATGAAATAGCTGACCCTTCTCAAGTAGCTATTAAGATGTTTGGGAAGAAAAGTATTTCTAAAATGTCTTTCGATCCATCAAAGTTGCTAAAGACTAACAAGCTCGGAGTGGCCCCGTCAGGTACTAATTTAACTATCATCGTTAAGTCAAATGATAATGCAAACATTAATGCGGCAGTCAACACAATCACAACTGTGCAGAGTGTCAAAATGGAGTTTGATAACACAGAAACTTTGTCCTCAATTGGTAAAGCTGATGTCTTAGGTTCATTGGAAGTTACGAACGAAGAGCCTATAGTGGGCGACATAGAACAATTGACAAATGAAGAACTAAAACAAAGAGCAAAATCCTTTTATGCCTCTCAGAATAGAGCAGTAACAAGGCAAGATTATGAGTCGATGATCTATAACATGCCCAAGAAGTTTGGAACAGTTAAGAGGGCAAGTGTAGTGAATGACCCAAGTGCAACTAACCGCAGATTGGCTCTTTATGTTATTTCTGAAGACTCAGATGGAAAACTAACTACTTGTAACTCCAAGATAAAAAGCAACCTTAAGACATGGATTATGCAATATAAATCACTTAATGATGTTGTAGATATTTATGATGCGAAGGTCGTAAACTTTGGTGTAGATTTTAAGGTAACAGTTGACCATAGATATTCTCAATTTGATATTATTGGAAGGTGCGTAGCCAGACTGAAAGAGTATTATTCTAATCAATTATACATTGGAGAACCAGTTTATATCAGTCGCCTTTACAGTGTGTTAGGAAAAGTTGAGGGAGTCTCGGATGTAAAAAAGGTTAGCATTGATCAAAAATTTGGTGGCCCCTATTCATCAACCCGCATAAGTTTCGCCGACGCGCTATCTAAAGATGGGACTTATATCAACACTCCAAAAAATGTAATTATGGAATTAAAATATCCGAATAGTGATATAAAGGGGACTTTAATTAAATGATAAAAAGATATTATGCCACAAAGGACAATACAGTAACGAATGCTTATGAGAGTGATTTGGCTACCAGAGGAACAGGGTCCAACATGGGCCAGTCTGACATTTTAGAGGTGTTCACAATTTATGGCCAGGTCTCAAATTCAGTAGGTCTCCAAAGAGAAAAGGCCAATATTTTGTTACAATTTGATAGCACTCAGGTGGCAGCAGATAAGACATCCGGCGCAATTTCATCTGGGTCTTCCTTTTATTTAAAGTTATATAATTGTAAAAGTTCACAGACCCTGCCGCGTGACTATACTTTAGAGATTCTGAACGTTACTGAAGAGTGGCAAGAGGGCCTCGGACTAGACATGAACGACTACTCCGATTTGACTTATGACATTCGCGGTTCTAACTGGATTATGCGCTCGGGTTCTCAAATATGGGGCACTGTCCCCAGCCCGAAGACCGGCGGAGCCTCAGGATCTATTATATATTCCGCAGCGTTCCCGGTTGGCGATGAAAACCTCGAGGTAGACATCACTTCGCTTGTTAATAAGTGGGTAGACGGTGAAGAAACCAACAATGGGGTGGTTATTCGCATTGCTGATTCATTAGCCGAGCAGGATCGATCCTATTACACTAAGATGTTCTTTGGAAGAAATTCGCACAATTGGTTTGAGAGGCCGGTTATTGAAGCCCGATGGGATTCAGCAAAACTAGATGATCGTGGATCGTTTTACTTAAGTTCATCCCTAGTTTCAGGCCCAGACAATTTAAATACAATTTATCTTTATAACTATGCTAGAGGTCGACTATCCAACATTCCTTCTATTGGAACAGCAGAGCGTGGAATAATGGTTAGTTTATTTTCTGGGTCAACTGATCCGACTGGTCCAGCCTTAAAATTAGTAGCCGACAGTGACTATGTGAGGTCTGCGAACCAATATGCAGTAACAGGCGGCTGGGTTTCAAAAGGAATCTATTCTGCTTCTTTTGCCTATACAGGTTCGTCCACCATTGAAACCGTTTATGATGTGTGGTGGAGCGGAAGCAATTCTGCAACAGATGCCAGGGATTCAGCCAATCAATTTTCAACAGGCTCTATCGCGATCAAAAGATCAGCAGCACTGCAATATTCCTACACCCCTAAATATGTTTTCGCCGTAAGCAATAAAAACCAGAGTTATTATCATAATCAGACCCACAGAATAAGACTTTACGCCCGAGAGAAGAATTGGTCCCCAAACATCTATACGAAAGCAACAACTGTGCCAAATAGCCTAGTTTTTGAAAGTTCTTCTTATCAGGTAGTTAGAGTGTCTGATAGTAAAGTTGTCATTCCTTATAATACGGGCTCTGATCAAGCAACGCGCCTATCCTATGATGTTTCTGGAAATTATTTTGATCTAAACTGTTCAATGTTGCAACCCAATTATCAATATGGGATAACATTTTCGGTTTATGATCCGGATACTTTAACTTATGAGGAACAACCATTTATTTATAATTTACGAGTGGTAAAGAATGAGCATTAAAAATTTATTCGGCAAAGGTGTCAAAAGCTACGCAAGCTCCAGTGTTTATGTAGAATCTCCAGAGTTTGTATCTGAGGAGGTGAAGGAAAGAGAAACCTATATACCACCTATAGATTTTACAACCGCATCTAATTTTGTTAAATATGGCCTTGCGGAAGTGTATTACGCCGATTCCATTTCTCGCATTTATAACAATTATCCCTATGATGGTTCTAAATTAGAAACAATTCAATTTCACCAATCTTCCTCTTATCTTGATCGGTGGATGTATGAGGAAAAGTATCCAAAAACCACAGGATACATAAACTTAGGAACTACCGCTGATTGGGGCGGCAGCATAAGTGCGAACTACGGTTCAACTAACACACCAGAGTTTATTCGAACGTGGGGAGGCATCCATACTGCATCAGCAGGAATGATTGGTAAGCCACTTAGGGAGACCTTTGAAAAATCCGGTAAATATGACCTAGAATATAATCGAACTCAAAATTGGAGACTAAATTTTGCTAGTGGATCAACAGTTGAATTTTGGCTGAAGATTCCGACCTTTCCAAATACTTCAACAGAGACTCAATCTCAGGTTATTTTAGACCTATGGAATGGAGTAACGACTCCGTCTGACGCTGACTATGGGCGTCTTATTTTAGAAGTTTATAAAGCATCTGGTGGAACTGATCCTGTCTTTAGGTTGACGTTGCGCCATGGAACCAACGGTTTCATAAAGCAAGTCGTAAGTACAGTGGGATCAACAACGGATGCATCAATGGCGAATTGGCATCACTACGCCCTATCTTTTATACAAAATGGATCTCAAGTTTGGACGCGCTTTTATGTCGATGGACAAGAAGATCGGCTGCTTCAGCACGGTGCTACAATGGGATCAGAAGTAGAAAATTTGATAACTGGCTACATGGGAGCATTACAGACAACCACCCCAAGTGGCTTCGGCGGCGCCAATTATGGTAAGCTTTCCGGATCTCTGGATGAATTTCGTTTTTGGAAGAAAGAAAGAACAGGGCAACAAATCGGCCTGAACTGGTTCCGTCAAATTGGAGGAGGAGCTAATTCTGATAACAATAGTTCTAACACTGATTTGGGGGTCTATTATAAATTTAATGAAGGAATAACTGGCTATACGGCACTCGATCAAAAGGTTTTAGATTACTCGGGTAGAATTGCTAATGGCTATTGGCAAGGATATACTTCTTCCACTCAAAGAAATACTGGATCTGCTTTTGCATCTTCCTCTTTTGCTTATATAGAAGAGGAAAACCCAATCATCTATTCAGATCATCCCAAAGTCGTCTCTCTGGAGTCCGAAATGGCTATCTCCGGGGCTTTGCATGACAACACGGTGGGTAGCTCCATCTTTCGCTCTCTGCCTCAATGGATGACCAATGAGGACGTCGAGGAGGGTAGTGCAAATCTAAGAAGTCTGACACAAATCATGGCTAGTTACTTTGACACCCTACACGCTCAAATAACTGCATTACCTAACCTCAAAGACAAGGTTTACGTTCAAGATAACGAGAAGCCACTTCCTTTTGCAAGCCATCTTTTAACAGATAGAGGGTTTGTGGTCAGAAACCTATTCATAGACTCGGAAATTGTCAATCTATTTGGCGATGTTGATCTTGATTCTATTAAATTTGAACAAAATCTTGATAGGTTGAGAAACCTGATTTATACTAACATTTATAATAACATTGAGGCGATCTATAAATCTAAGGGAACTGAAAAGTCAATCAGGAACTTCCTCCGCTGTTTCGGGATAGATGATGAGATAGTTAAATTAAATGTTTATACGGATGGGGGGACTCATTACTTTACCGATAAGGCGAAAGGATCTTCAGTTCGAAAAAAATATTTAAATTTTAAGGACCCTCAATATAACTCATCAACAATCTTTCAAACCTCATCAGCGAACAATCCTTATACTTTTATTTTTGGCCGCCTCGCCACTACTGAATTAATGAAGGATGCTTTTACTGTAGAGGCCGACGTTCTTTTTCCATATAAAAAAGATACCACAGAAATAGGATATCTTTACACCCCGTTTTTATCATCGTCAATTTTTGGATTCCATGAAGCCCGAGAGGAAACTCCCGGCAATTACATGTGGGCTACTGGATCTGGCGGGTCGAGAGAGACTGCAAATCTTCAAGTTTATTTAGTCCGAGACGAACTTGATTCGAAAAATGGAAAATTTGTTTTAAAAAATACTGATGGAACCATAAACTTAACATCTAGTTACTTCACTAACATTTACGAGAATAACCATTGGAATATGGCTATCCGCGTGAAGCCAGATACATATCCCTACGCAGGGAACGTCACGGATGTTGCACCTTCCTATACTTTAGATTTTTATGCCGTAAACTATAACTTTGACGAACTGGAGAATGTGGTTCATTTAACAGCTAGTCTGAACAACGCCTCTGGATCAGCCTTTTTATCTAATGCAAAAAGAATTTATGCCGGTGCGCATTATTCAGACTTTACTGGTTCTGTTTTGACCAAGTCCGATATCGAAATTGGAGCCGTAAGATCATGGTTGGATTACCTAGAAGATTCGTCCATACAAGCTCACAATAAAGATCCAATGAATTATGGTAACTCTGAAGCGTTCCGCGGATCGAACATCTTCACAGTGACTAACAAAAATATACCCTCAGAAGAATTAACTATTCTTAATTGGGAGTTCGACTTAGTCACAGGGTCTAGTCCGTCGGGTGATTTTATTGTTCAAGATTTAACTAGCGGCTCCACAGATGTTATTTATAGTACAGTGATTGATGCGGTTATTCGCAGAGAAAATAGAGGGAAAGGATACTCTTTTGGGGCTAGCAAAACAACGTTCGCTGAAAATGAATTTATTTATGCCCAAAAGAAAGAACTCCCAGAGATAGCCTACACTGATGACAACATTGTTATCAAGACTGATAGAGATATTAATTTTATAAAAGATGATGATGTAAGCGACAATTTTTACACTTTAGAAAAAAGTATGAATCAGATTATTTCTGAAGAAATGCTCAAGATGTTCTCAAGTGTTCACGAATTTGCCAATTTAATGGGTCGCCCTAAAGATCGATATAGAATGGACTATAAGAGATTAAACAAGGTTCGTCAAGACTTTTTCAATCGAGTAGAAGATGACCCAGACCAGGAAAGATTTATTAAGTTTTATAAATGGATAGATCGAAATATATCAGAAATGATCCGACAACTTGTGCCTGCTTCTGTTAATTTTGGCACCGGAGCAACAGATGTCATTGAGTCACACATTCTTGAGAGAAACAAGTATCAAAGGCGAGTAGGACTCTTAGATCAACTTGCAAGTACGGAGGGTATAATCCGTGGAGTCGAAGAGCTTACATATAATTGGAAATTTGGACATGCACCTGTTTTAAAAGCAGCAATAGGAACAATAGTAATCGCAGGAGACCCCGGAAACTCACAAGAATTTACTTTAACAGATGCAAATGGTTGCAGCCAGGTCTTTATTACAGACACTACTTCTAATACTGCGGATGGAACTAAATCTTCGGGGAAAGTCATTATTGGAATCCAAAGCGCTTTAGGATCCAGCACGACCATAAGAGATCGATTTGTATCGGCCATCAATGGTGCCGCTTCAAATGGAGATATAGCTATAACAGCAACATCCCCATTTCCCTTAGTTGTTGGGCTATACCAGCAAATAGTAGGAACTACAGGCAACACAGTTATTGATATGTCTGGGGTTACAAATGTCACCTCCGCACCCGGCGCGTTTGTCACCGGTACCGGCTCACCAAACGAAAACTGTGTTTGGCAAAAAGAAAGAAAAGAGCGTAGCACTTTAAGTTGCCAATCCTCGGTAGGTCCGGATCGAGAAAAAATTCGAGAAATTATAATAAACCAAACTAATGCAACATCCTCCAATTTATCAACCGTAGATAAAACAATATACCAGGGATCAACCTTCGCGGCTCGCAGATTGGCAAGGCCTTATAAAGTCGGCATTGATTTTGGACAAAGAATCCATGGGGGAATAAATTACCCTTTAGGAAAAGATAGAGAGTTTTATAAAACCTTAATTTCTTTTGGAGGGGGAAAGAATGTAGGTAATGCGCCGGAGAATATTTACACGGTGGGGATAACAACAGGATCTAGCCTCATCGTCCAGCAGCGCTGTGATGATGTTTATAATCCCAACAAGAAGGCTTACAAGTTTTTCGAGTGTACAGCAGGTAAATATGCTACAGGCGTGGAGGGAGAATTACCTAAGACCCCAAAAGAAGAATATATGTATAAGATGCATTCTTCTCGATTTTGGCCATTTAATGTGGTTTCCGGGACTTTAACCTCGGGTTACAACAAAAGGGTTTCTTATTGGTTTAACAGTTCTTCTATAGTAACCAATGTTCACTCCGACACTACTGACTACACCAATGCCATCCCTATTCAGGGACCTTTCACTGATGCGTGGGTGGGCGGTCGTCAAAGTAGACACATAGATATAAACAAATACGATGCCACCCTGAAAGGTGCTGGTGTAGCCCCACCAAACGGCCTCCAAGGTCTTTACACGAGACCCGAAGCTTGGAGATATTTATTCGGTGAAAACCCACTCAACAACCCATTCTCAGATTCCGATGGTGCTATGGGCTTGACAGGCCCTGATTATGGAGCACCATATCCTGATCAGACTAAAAAACTAGCCATGTGGTATCGTGAAGAGCGAGCAAAGAGGCCCGTTAATGTTAAAAACATTTTAACAACAACAGCATCAGCAGTTCATGGGAACTACCAATTTCCCTATGAAGTTGTGTCTAGTTTTGGAATTAGTGACCAAAGATTCCGAATGAGAGAAATTTTATTGAATCCTACTGATGGATTGTTCGGAACAGTTCACTCAACGTTGCCCCAAACCACCCAGCCATCTTCGCTGCTGGGAGCTGGCACTTTTGGTAATGCAAACGCAAGAATTTATTTCAGGGTTTCAACAGATCTGCAAGCATCTGGAAACGGGAAAACCCTTACGATTTATAACCCTTGTCCAACAAATGCATTTAGGAAGCACACCTTCACTGTCAATAATTCGTTAGATTACTTATCATCTAATGCCACAACTATTGGGACACTTAATGCTTCCAACGCTACTAAATGTGCTGTCGCTCTTTGGACTGCTTTCGGAGCAGCAATCACTGCCGGCAAGCTCAATGCCACAAGGTTCCCCACAACAACCCCGACGAACTTTCAAGTTTATTTACAGGCGAATGATGCCGGAGAATTTAGGGTTGTAGACTCTGCCGCTCCTTTAACACCCGCCACTGGAATAACACTAACCTATATTAGAGTCGGATCAGGTCATCGTATGGGTCAAACTAACAAGTTGGCATCTCAATTAAGCGGCGCAACCACTCACAAGTCTGTTGTCCGCACTCGCTTTTCGGCACCCGGCGGACCTGAGACTATGTCTGAGGATTTTCTAGATGTCTCTTCACAAGAATTTTCCGTCTATAATGCGATTAACTATAGAAACCTTTCTGTTCGCGCAAGCGGCTCAGGACAAGCAGGCACCATTAGGGTTAATTCGAACCTAAATCGAAGAGAAGGCAACAGAACGCTCCTGGCCCGCTGGCTTGGCAAAGGCGGGGTCGACTCCCAATGGGGTTCTATTAGCTACCCTGATTCGGGATCCACTGACCCACAGGCTGCATTTTATAAGCAGCACCGAAATACATTGGTGACCCCGAGGATTAAAAGCACCTCACTAAGAAAGGCTATTAATAGCCCAACGACAGCAGTGGAAAATAAGTGCTATTTGAGCAATCAATCGGTAACTCAGCCTTGGTCACAAACTGGTGCTATTTCTTATAGTTTTTGGATCAACGTTACTACAACAGCCACTGATCAAACAATTTTAGATGGATATGCCACCCAATTTATTAAGATTGACACTGATAAAATAGAGGTTTCCTTTGAAGATATAAATACCAATGAAAATGTTTGGACTTTCCCATTTACAAATACCAACACCTGGAACTTTATAGTTATTTCTTGGTCTGGGAATCCATCTTCAGACATTACAGTATTTATAAACAACATTGAGCAAACAGTAACAAGAACAGTGACTGCATCACCACCAAACCCAATTAGGTATCTAAACCCTGAAATTTATTTATTGGATGGACCCGCCGCAGCTCATTTTTATGAACTACAAGGTTCACTATCAGATTTCGCAGTCTGGACTACTGAATTTACTCCCAGGCAGGTTTCTGAGCTTTATAATGCAAACGGAAAAGCCCTTGGGGTTTCTTTTTACTCTGCTTTGATTGATTATTGGAGATTGGGAACAGAGAGCACTTTATCATCAATTGCCGTTGGAAGCGGAATATCAAAAGGAACCATTATCCCTTCGGAGATCGGAGGAAATTCCTTAACAGCAGAAGATAATTTATCCTGTTCTGTCGGCCCCTATGGCATACACACCTTAGAAGATGTCAACCAGCACGACAACATGAATTATAATTCTCTAATGCCCCGATCTGATTTTCAATATTCTTGGATTCGACAAAGTTTAAGTGGATCCAAATGGATGGACAAACAGAAAGTTCGTGGCTATGCCCCTAAAAGCGGAGAATTAACAATTGTTGGCAACGGAGCTCTCACTAAACTTGAGAGCGCCATAAACTGGCCTCTTATTTCCGAGATTGTTTGTGATAATTGCGACGATGATTCCGCATTGATTACTCTAACTTGGGATGCTGATGGTGATCGAGATGCTGGTTCTTCTACATCGTCAGATGATACTACAGAGTGGGACGTCCTAGCTTCAGGAGCAACCCCAACAGGTGATTATACAGTCGCTGTCAATAAATTAGTAAGTGACTTAGTGTTATCTTACACCTACAGCGAAGAGTGTTGTGATGAGGTGAAATATGGGATGGTTGTAAAAGGCCCACTCACGACAGGAGGAACCAAAGCAACATACGATTCAGTTGTTTATGTAGCTAGTCCAAGAACTTTTGTTACAAATAATGGAGCAGCGGTCACATTCACCCATGCCCCCGGAGCAGAAGTTCCAACACAGATTAAAATAGTGCTAACTTGCGATGGTGCATCGGCTGAACTATTAATTACATTGAAAAAAGTGACCATAGCTATAGCATAAAAATAAGGAGAAATAATGGCTGACAAGATATATAAAGATTTTTTGGGATTAAACATTTGTATTTATGACCCGTGCGGTCCCGACAGTGGCTCATTTGATAATATTTACGTACAAAAAGATTACTTCGATAATAATGGACCGATTTACTGGCCAAGTACCAACACTATGGGCTATAGGACAATAAATGCAGGATCCGAGTGGGGCAGTGACCCATTTAAAACAAATTTTTATTATACAAATTCTGTTGGATATGGAAACGTCGGTCCCTTAACAAAAACTCCAAATGCAAATGTTTTAGTTTTATTAAATCTTCATCGTAATGGGCCTTACGGCTATGGATCTTGGAAACAAATTAGAGCATCCCATAACCATTTAATTCGTTATCAAAAAAGAAACAACATCGTGACACATGTCAGATCCCCGGGATCTAGTTATCAAACGCAGATTGGATCTCAAACAGTGAACAGGGCAGATCGATATGGGCCAATTTCTTCTTCCATTGAGCCAGTGGTTGCATCATCTTATAAACCCTTACAATTTGTAGGAGATATGACTGTTTACAATCCCAATATTAATGGAAATCAAGTCCGAGCCGTATCGGTGTCCACTGCGTTTTCAAATGAAACTTGCTTTTTTGCTGATGAAAAATTTAATCATCAAGTGGGCACCGTAATGGAAACTGACGTTAGTTATGAAGACCTCAAGGGTCTATATTTAAACGACGCTCTTAATCGGTCTTCATCACCCTTCCAATCATTTCGAATGCTTCTCTATAAGCAGACTGTTTTTCCTAAGATGTCGAGGAGTTTCTTAAACAAAACAAGATCTAGGATGTTCTATAAAACCTTTTGGAGAAACAGCAGAACCAACAGGCAGGAAACCAATATCCCTAACAGGTTCGCGACCAACCAGCCAACCATTCCAACCCAATCCATATGGCCATTGGACGCATCAGAGGATTTCACCACCCGCACGTTACCTTCTTTGTTTGACATCACTGGAGGCTATGCCAATATCCCCGGTGGAGGAGCTGCCAGGTCCGACACCATCCGAGGCCAAGGGGTTTTATGGAACTCTTATGCCCAATTTGGGGGCAATCTCGGCATCGGCGCCACCAGTGCTGGGCCTTTTAATTACCCAAAGAATGATTATAAAGACATCGAAATTAACCAATTTATGACAGCTTCCGTGGTTTACGCCAGAAGACACACTCTTAGAAATATTAATTCTGTTGTTGCTCCCTCGGGAATGGCGATTTACGAGACAGGATCTGCATATCTGCAAGATTACGGTGCCACATTTCCCATGTCGATGTATAGTGGCACTGTGTTCGCCGGAGAAGCAGCTTGGGATGCTGGAAAACAATCAGGAAAAAACCCATGGTACGATTCATATTCTGATTATTCAGCTGATATCCGTTTAAAAGGAGCAGACTATTCCATTCTTCCGGAATTCAGAATCAGTTCGCACGTAAAGACTTATCAGTCTCTTGGTGTGACAGAAGAATTAGAGGACATTTTTGAGCTCTCTGGGGCATTGGACAAAAACACAACTTCATCAGATATTATTCTGGATGATCTCGATCCTTATAAGAGGAAGAATTTTTACTCAATTCTATCCAATACAGACTTTTTAAAACATTTTGATTTGATTAAAAAAGACCATCAAGATTTTGTCAAACCAACGGTTCTGAAATTAAAATGCAAAGTGGTTAAGAAGTTTTTGCCTTATGAAGGCTTCTACCCAGTGCAGCGAACAATCCAAATGGCAAAACAGTTCTATGAGTCCTATGCTAGTAACACAGAATTTTATAACACTTATACTAGAGAAGACCCAGCAGCAGCCCAGTGTCTTCTCCAGCCTCTGTTTGCTCCAGGAATTCTTTATAACACAATAAAGGCCGGTGTTGCATGTGATTGGCCAATGATTAACCGTGATGATCTCAACTCAGAAAACGCTACAAAGGGATCGGGCATGACATTTGTTAATGATTTCGGCCAGGCCATATACAATCAAGCCTACTCCAAATGGGGCGGCTATGGCGGAGTGTCCTTGATGCCTTGGAAACAATATAGTTTTATGAATTGTATGAGCACCGGTTCATTAAAAAATGCCAGTGTCACCTGGACCGCTGGGTCACCCTCCAATCTCTACGGTGATCTGTGGACTACTTTTTCCCAAAGGGTTCCATTCGAAGCAATGGTCCAGCCTGAAGAATACTTGAGAGATGTTGCATTACGATCACAAGAAATACATCCGTGGTCTTATGGAGGAACAGGATCAATATGGGCACAATGGAATGGCCAAGGAGATTCTTTATTTACGAAGATGTCGAGCAACTTCCTTGCCATGGTTCCAGAGTTTTTCTTAAAAGGTAAAAATTTCTCCACCATTGCCTCTGCAAAATCCGAAGATCCTAATTTTGGAAACGCCATCTCAGGCAACTATTATATGATGAGAGTAAAGATGTACCGCTCCACAGACCGCCCAAGTACCTACTTAAGGGGTTACGGAAACTGGCAAACGTGGGCCCCGCAGGATTTAGTAAGTGGCTCTTGGAGCGGAAACCGTTCCGGCCCAAGAGAGACATTTACCATGTACTCAAGGCCGTCTGCTTTTGGGCCACCCCTCTGGGGCAGCGCCGGAACTGGCTCCTGGGGGGATGCGCTCCAGGGCGGCTCCGCTGGTAACTATACCTCTTCCGTTCAGCCAACAAGTAGAGTGATCGGAAATGATTCTCTTTGGGGCTATAATTGGGCATACACTCCTCCGTATTATCATGGCGAAGCGTGGTGCGATTTAGTTTTTAATTGCACCGCTAGTAAGAAATATACCGTGGAAGAGATCATAGGCAAAGCCAAAGAATGGCCATATCAAACCCGACATTGGTGGAATGGAACAATGAATGCTTTGAGAGACCTAACGGGCTATCAAGATATAACGAGTCCAAAAAATAGACCACCAGGTGCAAAAGGTGTTACTTACCCAGGGTTGGTTTCCGACCGCTTCGGTGATATTCGAGGCCCCTATGAATCCTATGTTTACAGTCCTTGGAGTAATTTAATAAACTCAAGTCAATTTGGTAGGATTTTCGCTTATTATTCTGCTTATAATTACCAAGCTCTTCCACCTGGGCCGAGCAGCGGTGGAAAACCGAGCTGGCCTCAACTGGCCACTCTTGATTATAATGTCCCCTACTTTAATTGGGGAGACAATAGGATGACTGACGGGTATACATTCAATTCTGGAGCCTGGGCCGGCCCTCCTATATGGAGCAACACTGGTAGTTACCCTTATCACCCTTATTATGTTAATAGTAACGCCATGCAACTTGAATCATCAGTAAATCTGTTTGGCGTTGGCGCGGCACGTGAAATAAAGGTTGGCTCTTCGACAACTGGGCAGGACGAAACTGTCCTTGTTGCGGAGTCCGCCGGAACATCGCGTACGTCTCGATGGATAATTCAACCAAAATTTGAAACCCCTATGATGAATTTTAATAAATATAAAAAATTATCGGATGAGTGTACAGAACCAAGATACGGACAACCAGTGGTGCCTCGAGGAATGTGGCATCAATATGGCGAAATAGAAGAGGACCCATCAAAAGGAGTCTTTCTCCAGGTTACTGATATTCCCAAAAATTGGCTAAAAGGCGCACTAGGATTAAATTCAGGGACTCAGGAAAGATATGTAAAATCCTTAGCGAGCTTATGTGGGTTTGATCAGCAACCTGTAAAACTTGGAAACCTTGCCATTACTCAAAAACTTTGGGAGGCTGTGGTAGCAGTTCCGTTTGTCGAGAAAGAAGGAAAACGAAAGTTTTTCACGATACCAAGAAAAGAAATAGATGATGTAGCGGCAGCTTTGAATAGAGAAATTGAGCCCAATGTTTTCGTTGCCGGCGGCCCACCAAAGACTGGAGCATCAGTGGTCCAGATGGTTAGAAACATGAAAAAATATGTATTTCCGCCACCCATGGACTTTGTGAAATATCCAGAAATCCAACCTTTTGCAATGTATATTTTTGAGTTCTCTGCTAATCTTACTCGGAAAGACGTTGGAGATATTTGGCAGAATCTCCCTCCCTCAATTGGCACCGGCTTTGAAGAGTCCGAAGTTTCTATTTCTCATGAACTATTAGCAAAAGAGCTTATGGGAGGAGGAGCAGTCATGAGAGATGGGGAGCTAGTCCCTAATGCTCCCGGAAACGGCATTGATTCAGAAATCCGGTGGATGTTATTTAAGGTTAAACAAAGAGCAAAGACGAACTATTTTGATAAAGTGGTTCAACAAAAAGGAACAACAGAAGACACCAGTAACATCACCGTAGAGGGTCTAGAGTCCTCCACTGTCGGTCAAGATCCCTCAATAACATACAACTGGCCTTATGATTTCTTTTCTCTCGTCGAACTAGTTAAACTAGACAGTGAAGTGACATTTGCGAACATTGAAACAACGTCCGAAAATCAGAGAGATATAGTGCCTATAAAAAAATTATCCCCAGAAGAATTAGCAGAAAGAGATCAATCTATTACTGATCAAGAAACTGCATTGGGAATAACGAAGGAAGAGGAATGACATTTTTTAATAAAAAAGAAGATGTAATAAATATAGAATTAACCCCCTACGGTAGAAGCCTTATAGCCAAAGGCCAACTTCTACCGCAGTACTATGCTTTTTTTGATGATGACATTCTTTATGACACTATGGCAGCAGGCGAGACATCGGCTGAAGACCAAGACGCAATCACGGCGAGGATTTTAACTAATACACCAAGATTAAAAACTCAAAGGGATTTGATTTCCCCTGAGAGTTTAATCTTTAGTTACGAGAGAACTCAGGAAAACACTCGACCGCACACTAAATTAAAATTAAATTATTTGACAGAACCCCTAGGGACCTCCGAACAAGCAAGTGATTATGGTCCCGCGTGGAAGTCTATTTTTATTCAAGGAGAGATATCAGGATCTGTCCAGACAGTACTGACGGGATCTAATGTTTATTTGAGGCAAATCCCTCAAGTTAACTCCACTATTGAGTATAAGATGGGAGTAAAAAATACTTATAATTCTCCATCGGTTTCAGGCAGAACGATTTCAACTCAGATTCCCGCATCAGATGTTTATGCAGACGGAACCTACTTGGAAATCACTCAACAGCAGATTTTATGTCAACTAAAAGAACTACAGGGTTTTACATTTAAGGACGGCTTAGAGATGGAAGTTTATCTTTACGAAGAAAACTCAGAAACAGACTTGATTCCCTTGAAGTTTCGTCCGCGAACTAATTTAATTAAAGATGGAATTCTACTAGAGGAAAGTAACGATTCATATGTGGAACTGGATTCTTCTTATGTTGAATATTGGATAGATATGAATTTTGATACACAGGTTCCGGATGTGGATATTTGCAGAGGCGTCAGTCAATTAAAAGCTCAGGATATAGAATTGGATGTAGATGTGGAATGTACACAAGAAAGAGGAATAGATTTTGATATTTATGGAACTCGGATAACAGAAATAGAGGATTGCGATTAATGTCAAAAGAAGTGGTAGGTCTAGAAAACATTCCAAATGTTTATATCTCCAGAGTTAAACTAGAGGATAACAATACAGAGACTTTTAAAGCAATTGTGACCTTACAAGTGTTGGATGTAAAAACGAATCGTGGTTATATTTGGAAAGATGAGGAAAGTTTTGTCGATTTTTTTAAGGTCGGACTTATAGCTACCCGTGATGTTAGCCTTGCAACAGCGATAAAAGAGGGGACTCTTAGCCCATATCCATCTAAGATTGTAGGGTCTTCCTATTATAATGCTTCATCAACAGAAATTAAAAAAACGTCGATTAAGACATTTAATAAAGTTGTGAAGTCAGCCAGTTCTGTAAACCCAGGAGTGTGTCAATATCACAGGAATTTTGTATTGGAATTACCGATGGACCCGCAAGATTATATAATTTTTGCTTATGGGTTTATCGATACTCAAGACCTTTCGGCTCATTTTGAGATCGATTTAACTGGTTTACTGAAGCAATATTTTGGAGCAGTGACATCAGAAATAATTTTTAAAAATGGATCCAACCCAGGATTAACAAACTTGTTTTTACAATCAGACACTGGCGTTTGGCCCGGGCCAGTACACCTCAACGCAGCAGGTTACATGGCTGGATCTTTTAGTTCATTAGAACAAAAACCAGTTTTAAAGAGAGTCAAGGTTCAGAATTTAAAATTAGTCGACTTGAGAACTAACATTTACAAGTCCAAGAATCAATCGCCGTTTAACCACAACCCCTTAATAGGGACTCTTCATTATTCTATTAATGAAAACATTGATCTTATAGGGGTTTTTGCGATTAATATGAAACAAATAGTACTCCAGAAAACTAAACACGGTAAAACTTTCAAAAAAATTAGCAATTCATTGTTTAATGAATTTATGTTTAGTATTAAGATAAACTCCCTCTCAATAGTTCGGAACCAAGTAAGAACCAGAAGGGTAATAAATAATTTAGGAACTCCCAAGGTGGCTAAGTTTTCGGTAGATAGGTATAAATACATTACCACAACTGTTGATGACAAGGCCAATAAACTAAAACCAACAGAGGCTATACATCAAATTTATCTTAATCAGGACCCAACAATAAGGTATTATCAATTTAAAGACAATGAGAATACCTCTAAAACAAGCGGCCAGTTTTCCTACAAAGCAGAGTTCTCTATTGTTGACAAATCACAGCAGTTTTTTGAAACAAAGATGAAAGCTTTCACTTCACAGATTGACTCTTTAGAGCAATCGATCTATAGATTAAATAAAAAAACCAATTATTCTCATAGGGAAGAAAGGTTAAGGGAAGGGATAGAAATCCCTGAAACTATAAAAACAGCAATAATTAGTTATATAACTCTTAGGACATATCTAGTAGAGATGCAACCCTTTGAGGTTGAAGCGGAAATTGTTTCTTTGATGAAAGCAACAGTAACAGAAAACTATACAGCCACAATGGGGCTTAAGATTTTGAATGACTTTAAGGCCGCTCTCTCGACATTCAGAAGATTATTTCCGCCGATTAACCGAACCCCAGGGTCCTCTAAACCGAAGAACAATAAGAGATCTATGATTCCTAACTTAATCTCTTTCACTAAAGAATTTGCTCAAATAATACAATTTAATAATTATCGACGGTTTTATAAATATATGAATGACCCTTACGACCTTAATTCTATTATATCGATAGAAAACTTAAAACAAAGATCAAACCTAGAAGAACAACGATATTTTAATTTAGATGAAAGTAAGTTTCCTGCTGAATTCAGCAATTTAGATGATGCAACCGCAAAAGCCATAACCAACACGGCCACGGCAAAGCAAATATATCTATCCCCCTTGGCTTTTGTTTTTGATAATCAGAGTTTTAATTTAACAGACCTTACAAACATTGATAATCTAGGTTTATCAATCCAATTTTTAAGAGCAAAACAAGTTTCAGATCAAATCATTAGACCCTGGAGAGCATCTCAAAAAAGAGACACAGAAACTCCTCCCGAAGACCAGTCCGAAACCCAACAAAGGGTGACAGTAGGTCGCCAAAGAGCACCAACGTTTAATGGTTCATTTACTCCAGGTTTTGATATACCTGAATTTAAAATAGAAGAAGAACAAAAAGAAAGATTAGCAGATAGTAAAGAATACTTGGGAATCAACTCCTCCTTTATTGAAGCAGAGGCTCATCTACACCGCCCATCAATTTCTTCAGATTATGCCATGGTGGCAACGCTTTTATCAACTACCCAGGCACAAACTGGAGCATCAAAATTTAATTTTGATTTAACAAACTCAGATAGCTCTGTGTCCCAGTATGTAAGATCAGATGGTTTTAAAAATACTATATTGGGAAGAGCACCGGTGTCATACAAGGCAGCAGTATGTTCTCGATCTCAAGCTGCTAAAAACGAAATTCTTTCTGAAGAAGGAGATATATTTCAAAGCCCAGAAACTAAGATTTCAACAGAAATTCTTTTTCAAACTAATAAACGCCTTCTTGTTTTGGTTGGTTATAAAAGAGACAACCAAGGGGATCTAATGCTCTCAGAACCTATTTGGGAAGAAATGAACCATTCTTTTTTACCCACCATAGGAGGAGTGTTGGTAAAAATGGAATATGCGGAAATTCCTGAACTTGGTTTAAAACCAGATGAAATTTTCAAATTACCATCCACAAATGATGTGATTGTAGTAGGAGACCAGCCTGTAACGGTGGATATTACCACGCTGCCTGATGAAGTCCACGCCGGTGGTAATATAAATATGCTAAGCAAAAATCACCTATCCAAAGTGATAAAGTTTGCCACCACTAACATCGTAACTCAAGGAACTTTTAAAGACTCCCTGCAATTTGCAGTGGCACCTTTGGGTTCCGTGGGACCGCCAACAATCGAGCAGGTTGATCAAGCAACAATCGGAGGAGTAAGCGACTCACCAGTTGCTGGCTTTAGTCCTGGCCCATACATTCCTGGAGGAACTTACTGATGGCTAAAGCTATTATGACAGAACAAGTTGTCGATCCTTTATTAAAAGATCTAGGGAAAGCTGCCATTGTTGTCCCAACTGGATTTGAAACCCAAGCAATTAAGAGTAACGATCTCTCCAATCTCAAAGTTAGTTTTCTTGAAAGCAAAATGCAACAAGAAGGTGTCTTGTATTCAGAGGTTACAACTTTAAAATTGGAAGCGTTGAATTCATCAGATGATGTCTATGAGTTAGTTAACAAGGCGATTACTACAGGGCAAGAGTTCACTAATCATTTTGTTAAGATTCCAATCCCAGAAAAAGCCACTGCTATTCAAGCAGAAAATTTAAATCAATCCGTGTCATCTTATGATATTGTTACTAATTTTAATTATCTTAGTTCGGATTATGATGAACTCCAGATGGTCACTAATGAGCCTCAGTTGCCCCCTATAACGTTTAGGAAGTCAAAACAGGACTTTGTAGGTTTTATTAAAGATAAAGAACAAAGCCCAATAAACTATTCAATAGATTCGAGCCGATATGAAAATTTTGTAGTTCCAAATGCAGGCCCCAACAGGGATCCTGGGATGAACTCTTCCAATGTTTCTGACGAATATCCTTATTACAACGAAATCAAGATCACCAATAAAGTTGACAATAATTTTTCTGATTTTATTATCGAAACACAATTATTTGATGCTTTGTTGAATGCTTTTGAGCAATCAACAAATCCCACGTTAGATTTTGTAGTTCAAGAAGGCCAATCGGTAACTACCAAGTCGATTGAGGCTTTTGAAATGTTAAAGTGGGCCAATTCAACAGCATTTTTACTACCAGATGATATGTTTCCTTTGGACCCTAATGCATCATCAAAATCTACTATGATTAATAAATACAAAAAACTGCTATTTGCAGGTTATGTTAGGAGTTTATCTAAGGGAAAATTCCGCTCTTTCGAAGAAGTTTATAATAATGAAATGGCCTACCGTGAAGATTTTGTTTATAAAGTGCAGAAATTTAGAGATACTTTACAAGGAGCCAAAGCCCAAAATATTTATATTCCAGCAGTCGATGACACAAGCCTATTTAATGATTCTCAAATCAAATATGGTCAACAATACGTCTATAAGTGTGATGCCTATTATATTATAGTAGGTAACCGCTATCGTTATGAAAATTTAAGGTTCAACAACATGCAAATCCTCGACGACTTCGGCGCCGAGCCTCGAGCCCAGACCATAGAGCAACCGAAGAACCATGCGTTGGTTGATGTTGTTAATGTCCCTAGTGTTGTAATCGTTCCTTTTCATTTGTTTACAGAATCCGTCATAGCACTAATGCCTCCACCAATCGAACCGCAGGTTAAGTTTGTAACTGAAAACAACTCTAACAATAAGATTCAAGTCTATTTATCTCCCACTAAAGGTGAAAAAATAGATTCCTTTATTCAAGTGACTCCTTCTGATATGCACCAGGAAATCAATATGAATATGAATAGTATGAATCAAGACAACAAAACGAGGTTTAAATATTCTAACCAAAGGGGAAAATATGAAATCTTCAGAACAAAGGTGCCGCCGAAATACTGGTCTGACTTCCAAGGAAAAAAATTGACAAATGTCCAGATGACTTTTCTTTCGAATTCTGCTCGCTTTGAGGACACGGTTATACCTAACACCAAATATTATTATATGTTTAGAAAAGTTAATGTCAAAGGGTTGGTGTCTAATCCAACTGCTATTTATGGAGTAGAGTTAATTAAAGATGCAGATGATTCTAAGATAATGGTTTCAGAATATGAATTCCCAAAACCAGTTGTCAAGGCAGACTCCAGGAAATTTAAAAATCTCTTTCAGCTTTATCCATCATATGAACAAACTTGGTTTGATGAGAGTCAACCATATCTTTATGGAAAAACTTCTCTACAGGGAACAGTGGATAACTTAAATCTGGGAATAGCCCAGCATTCTGTGTGGGGAAGGAAATTTAAAGTAAGAGTAAAATCAACCACGAGTGGAAAAATTATAGACTATAATATAACGTTTAAACTCACAAAGAACAAAACAGAAGAAGATTTCTAATTAAATTCTATTTACTATGAAAAAGATCGGGAGATAATACATGGGCTTTTTAGATAACAGCGGCGACATCATTCTAGATGTTGTTTTGACAGACCACGGAAGGAAACTATTAGCAAGAGGAGATGGTTCTTTTCAAATAACCAAGTTTGCCCTGAGCGACGAGGAGATAGACTATTCTCTTTATGATAAAACAAACCCTAGCGGCAGCTCTTATTATGATTTAGAGATTTTACAAACTCCAATTTTAGAGGCATTTACAGATAACGCAGCGTCAATGAAGACACAACTGCAGACATATTCTAATCTAGAATTGCTATTTTTACCAGTTCTGAGGCTTAACACCAGAGACCCAGGTGTCAACGGAATGGCATCAAATAATGTTTTTTATGTAACAGCTAACAGAGAAACATCAGACAATGATGGTTCAGAAGTTACTAAAACTGGCGTGGGTAGAAACTCCGACAAGGGTTTAAATCAAGGATTTATTTTTGGTGAGGAACTAATCGGAACTATTATTCGTGTGGACGAGGGATTAGACACCAGCGAGATCTCTCCAAAAAGAAAACTAGACGATGAACTAAAAGAAACCAGCTATATTGTTCAAATGGATAATCGTCTTGGCAAGCTTGTTGATTCGACGGGAACACTAGCGTCCTTTGATTATGTTGATGATGATAACATGGCTTACTATACAGTAGATTTGGGAGATACATTTGTAACAGACATCACTGATGACTCTACAAACGAAAAGGAAATCATTCAAGGCCCTCGAGGAACAAAGGTGGAATTTCGAATAATGTCTTCTATGGATCTTAATACTAGTTCATATTTGTTCACTACCCTAGGGGCAGAAGTAACTCTTGATAATAGAGGCGGAACCACATCTGTTTGCTATTACATCGACTCTAATGTGCGAGTTACCGGTGTTAAAACCGGATGTATGATAGATGTCCCAATCAGATATCTAAGACTTAAATAGGACTTTATAATGACATTCAAACCATTAAACGAAAACGACATTGCAAATACCAGAACACTTTTGCATGAGGCTGTTCCACTAACGGGAACAATTATTTCTGGAACTTATGGAACATTTCACCAAGAAAATAATATTAAAAATTATTCCCATGGAATGCTTCAATCAGTTTATGATTACCCATATCTAAGCTCATCCGCCAATCATATCTTTGATATCACCATTGGCCTAAGTACAGCAGGGGAATTACAACCTCTTTGTACGACTACAGCCGCACAGGCATCAAAGAAAAAGAATATCTATAATCAAATGTCCCAAATTTTAATGGGATATGATCAGACAGGGTCAATCCAACTTTTCGATGAGGATGGGGACATTATTGGGGGCGGCGTCAAAATAAAAGATGCTATTATTGTCCCGATGGCACGTCTTCTGTCGAAAGATGAAATCAAGAAAGAAACCTTCGAACTAAAGCTTGGAATATCTGGATCGAAATCGGGATATGACGATCCCTTTGGTTGCATAATGACAATTACAGATGTTAGTGCATCCTCTGAATATAGAGTAAACTCTCCTGTGGGGGAATACGGGATCCTTTATGCAACTGCTTCGGCAGCAGGTGCTGGTGCCGGTGGAGCTTTGAATGCGTCAAGTGAACACACTAGTTCCTTTAATAGCAACAAATATTGGTATGCCGGCTTATTGTTTTATCAGGCCGGAGTTATGGTTTTGACTTCGTCAGTTTTCAAGCAACAATTAAACGAAACTGCCGGCGGGATTGCCGATGGCACTCAAGGTTTGGTTTGGGGTCTTAATTCCGAAGGTGCTTTGTCCGATATCGTGGCCGGTTTAACAGGATCTCAGATTTCGAGCTCTGCGGATTATTTCCGGCATCGAATCTATAATTTACAATTCAACAATACAACAGAGTTGAATTCTACAATTTACTTCTGTCGTGCGAATCATAATGAATTCAATTATTCATCTAATCCGACTTACTTACTTAATTCCAAAGTTAGAGTGAAGACTATAGCCTCGGACAACCCAGTGTCCTACATTACCACAATCGGTCTTTATAACGATAACAATGAGTTGTTAGCCACAGCGAAACTCAGTGAACCCCTTAAGAAGTCACCCGCTACGGAGTTTACGATTCGTGCAAGATTGGATTACTAGAATGTTATGCCATATTTTAAACTTCGAGAGAATGATTTATTCGTTAACACAATAGAAGCATATCCGAATGTAAAATTTTATGTTCAGTCTGGTTCAATTTATGTCAATGATCAAAACTATATTTCAGGAACTTATTCTGACAATATCACAGGCGTACCTAGAAATTTTATTTCTCTTTACGAGTATAATATAAACAGATCCGACTCTCAACGAATCTATCCTTTTGTAATAAAAGACGGCCAAAAGACCACCTTTAAATCAATATCACAATTGGATTGGGATACTCAATTTAACTACGGTGGAAACAAAATTACATCTAGTTATAATCTATCTTCTTCAATCACTCGATATAGGATTACCTCGGAATCCGATACTAGCTACAAAAGATTGAGGGCATTAACTAACACTATTAATCACTATCGTTACCTTTCTAATTGTTTTAATTTTGCGGACTATTATGGTTCTGGTAAAGAAGTAAATATGATTTCCATCCCCTCTATTTTCTATGGAAGTTCGATAAAAAAAGGAACAGTAAACCTGAAGTATTTTATCTCAGGATCATTGGCAGCACAGGCATCAGACAGTCGTTTTAACGGCGAACTAGTTCAGGTCTCCGGCACGACTACTGGTAGCATTGTGGGCACTGTTCTTTACAATGAAGGGATTATTCTATTAACATCCTCGGTCCAGATTAGCAACGAGGATTTAGCATATGAGACGACCACAAGCTCTTCGTGGTGTAGATTTGGGTTTGGATCTAACGATGGAACCTATCCTCGAAATTCGCTGACTGCTGTGACAAATACACAACTAACCGCCTCTTATGCGTTAGAATTCCAAGGGACCAATCATGTTCAAACATTAACTGTTATGGCAAAAGCACCCTATAATCAATTAAATCACTCAAACAACCCCACCTATAACAAGAACTCAGCAGGTTCCTTGGGAACGGTGACCTCTGGTTCAAACATTTATGAGGAAAGTAAAAGAATCCTTGTTAATGTTGTTCCATCTGATTATACAGATACACTGCCGCCATTCCAGAAAGAGACTTATATTTCCAAAATCGGACTCTATGATAAAGACAAAAATCTAATTGGAATCGCAAAACTTGCAACCCCCGTCCGCAAAACTGAAGATCGGGAATTCATTTTTAAATTGAAACTAGATCTATAGAAACTATTTATAATAAAAAGGATTATATCATGAAGCAAAAATTAATTATGGAAAACTGGCGTAAATTTATTGTGGAGTCTCAAGACCCAACTGTCCTTTATGAATTTAATTCTGATATAACCGAAGAAGAAAAGCTTCTAGAAGGGTGGCTACAAAAAGCTTTAGCCGGCGGCGCATTAGCTTTAGGAATGATGGGGGCCCCAAATACTGCACAAGCAGACGATACTGCCCCTCCTAGTGGCGAAGAGACAACCCAACAAGCAGAAGTGGAATATAACCCATATCATGTTCTTTTGGGAATGCTTGATATGTATATTGATTCAAAGCCATTAGAAGACAAACATGATATGAATATGGAATGGGCCAAAGTCTCAGCAGCCTTAGACAAGGCCAGCGATGGAGACCCCAGTGCCCTTGAGAAGCTCGAAGGTAGAGATGCTGATCTATTAAAACTACTTGAAAAACATATTGAAAAATATAGTGGAGACCAAGAATTACTTGATTATTGGGGCCAACATGGGACAACTATAAATATCAATTACAGGTCCAACTACTAATAAGATAAAATAAAACTTGACACATACCTTTAGATGTGTTATAATATGTATATGATTTTAGGAATAGATGTAAGCACATCCAAAATTGGATACTGTGTTGTTGATGATCAACAAAACCTTTTGGTCTTCGGCTTTGTAAAATTTAAAAAAGAACCCTTAGAGGAAAGGGCTTGGAAATTCTTTGTCGATACCTTAAAGGATATAGATCGCAAGTATAAGGTAACGGAAGTTCGAATAGAGGAGCCTTTCACGATGTTCTCTGGTGGAAAAACCACGGCAGGAACAATGAGTAAATTGCAACGCTTCAACGGCATGATTTCGCTTATGGCGTATCACTGCTTTCATATGGTTCCTGTTCTCGTTCCGTCAAGATCAGCCAGGTCTAAGTGCGGCATCAAAATTAAAAGAGGCGAAAACACAAAGAAAAAAATTATTGAATGGGTCTCGGCAAGATATCCAGAAGATTTTATTTTTGAACTAACTCGACACGGAAACCCAAAACCCGGCACAGATGACATGGCCGATTCAATTGTCGTCGCTTTGTCTCACTTTTAGATTTGACAACAACTACTTAACACGTTATATTATATATTATCATGCACTAGGAGGACACATGGACATGATTACTGTACTTATACCCGGCGGCTTTAAGCCACCCCATGTAGGGCACTACAAATTCTTTATGCACTATATTAACAACCCAGAAGTTTCTGAGGTTCGAATTTTCTGCGGAGAACGTCAGCGTAAAGTTGGCGATGACTTTGCAGTCTCCATAGAGCAAGCAGAAGCCGTTTTAAGGCTTTACGGCATCTTGGATAACCCAAAGGTCATCTATCAACGCGCAAGCGTCAGAAAGGGCAAAAACGGCCACTACACGAACCCTTTTGCTGATGTGTTTGATTGGGCTGAGGAAAATTACGACAAAACGGAAAATCAAATCTCTCTTGGGATGTCGTCAAAAGACACAGGATACCAAGCAGGGTTCTTGGGTTACTTTAAATCCTTTGCGAACATCGTTGAGATCCAACATTCTTACGAACAGGAAGACTTTGTTTCAGCGACAGAGTTCAGAGAAGCCCTCGCTGCAGGGAAACCAATTGATAAATTTATACCAGATCATGTCAATGAAGAAGAAATAAAAAAGATTTTTTCTTGACAAATCTTCTCAACCAGTTATATTATAATTGAGAGGACAACATGAATGATAAACGAAAGATCGTAACCGACATACTCGGTTCCTATCGTCGTGCAGGCGACGAACACTTATATTCCTGCCCGTTTTGCAAACACCACAAGAAAAAGATGTCGGTCAATTTCTCGATCAACTCCTTTAAATGTTGGGTGTGTGATGCGAGAGGAAAAAACATTTATCGACTTGTAAGAAAGTTTGGAAAATATCAGCAAAGACAAAAGTATCTGGAGCTGCAAGGAAGACTTGATCTTTCTGAGTTTGATGGTCTATTTGATGAAATGAACAACGTTGAAGAAAAACAGGTGGTTGATTTGCCCAGAGAATTTATTTCGCTTTGTAATAAACATCTGCCACTTAGGTCACAGACCCCTCTTGATTACCTTCAAGGCCGAGGAGTAACAAAAAAAGAAATCCTAAACTGGAAGATGGGCTTTTGCCCCAAAGGAAAATATGCCGGAAGAATCATCATCCCATCTTTTAACGACGACGGAGATTGTAATTACTTTATTGCTCGTTCATATGTGGGGCATGGTCGTCGCTATCTTAATCCGCCCTGTGGCCGAGACATCGTCTTTAATGAGCTTAATATCGACTGGGACGAGCCTGTAATAATAGTCGAGGGTGTCTTTGATGCTATTGTGGCAGGAGACAATGCAATTCCAATTCTCGGCTCAACACTTCGAGAAGACTCAAAGTTATTTCAAGCAATAGCAATTCATGACACACCAGTCTATATTGCTTTAGACCCGGATGCCGAAAAGAAAGCGCACTGGATTATTAGATCGCTGATGAAATATGATTTAGAAATTAAAAAATTAAACATTGGAAGTTATGAGGACATTGGATCGATGTCACCAGAGGTCTTCCAAAAAAGATTAAACAAAGCAGAGAATATAGATGGCGACATGTATTTTCTCGAGAAACAATTAAGAAACTTATAAGGGATTATGGTGGAATAGGTAGACACAACGGACTTAAAATCCGTTGGCCAAATAGGCTGTAAGGGTTCAAGTCCCTTTAATCCCATTTATTAACATGGAGGACATATGTTATTATATTTATTACTAGGTTGCGGAAACGTACCAACTCAAGAAACATCTCACATAGAGATACCAACAGAGGCTTATGAGTGGTCTTGTTGTGATTACCCGAGTCACACCGAAATTGAAATAACAGCAGGGGTGTGTAATGAATTCGACTCTTTGACTGTTTCTGTTTTGTTGCTTAACGATTCTTATGTGGAGCAAGAAATGTATCATGAAGGCGGATGCTGGTGGTATAGTTTAATACTTCAAGAAGAAAATTGTATAGAAATAGAGGAAATATTCATAACAGCACAAGAAGGAGGCACCAATGGGCGGTAATATATTCAAGGACTACGCGAGTCCAATTGTTCGCGAAAACATTAGACCAACATTGAAAAAGTATATAGAGCATTTAGGATTTATCTTTCCAGAAAAGGCGCATGTGTTTAAGAACTTTTATCCTGTTGGTAGCGTCGGTAAAAAGCCGGTTTCGGGCGATATGGACTTGGCTTTGGATTTTAAACACTTATTTGAAGCCGCCCCGTATAACGCTGAGGAGCTTAGTGAATATAGGGTGTGTCATAATGAATGGCAGGTTCTTTATGAAAATATAAGGTCAAGAGCGAGAACAAGTACTGATGAAATGTGTAAATTGAAGGCTTTCTTAACACTGCTAGCACACCCGATAAGTACAGAGGGGATGATCCATGTGGCTAATAAAAAAACAACCACGGGTAACCTTTTTTCAATGTTTCCTCAATATGATTATTTTGGCCAAAGAGAAAGTTATGTTCAAATTGATTGGATGATAGGTGACCTTCCCTGGTTAATATTTGCTTACCATTCAGGCGAGTCCGGACACCTTAAAGGAATGCATCGGACACAATTAATGGTGGCAATGCTCTCCGCAAAAGGCTATACTTTTTCTCACCTACACGGCATAAAAGATAAACAAACTCAAAATTTTGTAGCAACATCACCGGAAGAAGCCATCCGCTTGATCTCGCAGCTGTTTGGTAAATTTACTAGGGAGGATTTATATAATTTTATGTCGATACATTATTACCTTAAAAAATATACTTCCAAAGAGGAATATGAGAAAATTATTAAATCTTACCTGAAAATTCTTAAGACTTCGAAGGCTCAAGTTCCCTTGATCCTGCAGGACCTTAAAGATGAAGACGCTTGACTTACATGGCTTGCGTCATTGGGAAGTAGAGGAGGCTTTGCATATTTTTATCAATGAACACTGGGGTCTTGAAATGAGAATTATAACGGGCAACTCGGCTTATATGAAAAGCATAGTTTGTGAGGTTTTAATTTTTTATAAATTAGATTTCACACTTGACAACCTATACAATATGGGTTATATTATAGTAAGAAAGTAATGGAGGACTCATGACTACTTTTGCACACATTAGCGACACTCACATAAGAAATTTAAAATATCACGAAGAATATAGGATTGTATTTAAAAACATCTACGATAGACTGCAGCAAGATTGTCCTGACTATATTATCCACACTGGAGATATGGCGCATACAAAGACACAGTTATCTCCTGAGTATTTTGAGCTAACATCAGAATTTTTAAAGAACCTAGCAGATATCGCGCCGACTTATATCATCCTAGGAAACCACGATGGCAACCTTAAGAATGAGAATCGTCAAGATGCTATAACCCCAATTATTGAGGCACTAAAGCATCCAAACTTACATTTATTAAAGAACTCTGGAGAGACCCAATTAACTGACTCGGTCTGCCTGAATGTCCTCTCGGTGTTTGACCGGGACAATTGGGTCTCTCCCTCAGATCAATCTAAGGTAAACATTGCGCTTTACCATGGGGCGATTATGGGATGTCAAATCAATGATGGTTGGTCTCTAGAAAACGGAGAGGACGACATCAATGTTTTTAAAGACTTTGACTTCGCCATGCTTGGAGATATTCATAGAACTCAATATTTAGATATGGATCAGCGCGTTTGGTATGCCGGCTCTACAGTTCAGCAGAACTTTGGAGAATCTTTATTTAAAGGTTATCTTCTCTGGAATATTCGAGACAAAGACAATTTCAACGTTGAGAAGAGGTTATTTATGTCGCCCCGGCCATTTGTGACCGTTGAGATTAATCAAGACGGAACTCTACCAAAAGTAGATGTACCTAAAAATGCCAGACTTAGATTGGTATCAAATTATAATCTACCACTCGTCAAATTAAGAAGAGCTTGCGATTATGCTAATATAAAATGGAATCCTCATTCTGTTAATTTTGTTAACAAAGCAGGATATTCTTCTAAGGCTGTTGTTGATAACGACGGTAAGAGAATAAATATGCGAGACCCCAACACACAGGAGAAATATATAAAAGTTTTTTTGTCCGATAAGGAAATTACAACCGAGGTTCTCGACAAAGTTCTGGAGTTAAATAGAAAGTTTTCCAAACAAATAGAAGGCTCTGAAGATGTTTCTAGGAATATTGTATGGAAACTGCGTAAAATGAAGTGGAACAATCTATTTAACTACGGCGAAAAGAATGAAATTGATTTTGATAAACTGAACGGTCTTGTTGGAATCTTTGGAAAAAATTACTCAGGTAAATCAAGCATAATAGATGCTGCCTTGTTTGGGTTGTTTAATGCAACGTCAAAAGGAGAAAGAAAGAATGTCCACATTATTAATCAAAATAAACAAAAATCTAAGTGTCAACTCGAGATCGGCGTCGGCGACGATTCCTACACGATTACTAGAAATCTTGAAAAATACGAAAAAACCCTAAAAGGTGTTAAAACCAACGAAGCTAAAACGGAACTCGATTTTTCACGCTATGCCCTAGGTGAGCACTACGAAAGTAAAAACGGAACCACCCGAAACGAAACGGATTCCAACATTCAAAAAACCTTCGGAACTTTTAATGACTTCATGCTGACTTCGATGGCATCTCAGACAGATGCTTTCGGGTTCATCAATGAGGGCTCTACAAAGCGTAAAGAAATTCTTGCAAAGTTCCTAGATCTCAAGATGTTTGAAGCGAAGCATAAACTAGCAAAGAAAGATTCAGCTGAAATGAAAGGGGTAATCAAGCATCTCAATTCAACCGATTGGAGAAAAAAACTTCAGTGGAGCCGAGAGGCTCTGATTGAGATTAAAGAAGAGGTTGAGTGCCAAACTGTTCTTTGCAAAAAACACACAGCAAGAACCAAAGAATTACAAGAAGAAGAAAAAATAATTCAAGATCAACTAAACAACGTTGGAGCAGATTGGCTTGATATAGATGATTTGAAAGATGAACTATTAAATAAGCAGAATAGCTTATCCACAGCCTCCGAGTCTTTAATTAATGGTGAGAGTCGCCTGAAGAAATTGGTTGCCTTAAAAGCACGTTTACGAGGCTTTATTGAGGGTTTTGATCTTGACTCTAGAGAGTCCCAAGTTGAAAAACACAAGGATCTTGTAAAGGATATTTCAATTATAGAAAGGAATATTCGTTCAACTAAGATGGAGATAGTCAATTATCAAAACAAAATTGACTTGTTGCATGACCACGAATATGATCCGGAGTGTCAATATTGCTCCAACAACCAGTTCGTTAAGGAAGCAGAGGAAGCAAAGACTCTAATCCAAGAATCCCAAAGAGCCCTTAAGGGTTTTGAGTATGATCTAGAATTGACAGCAGAGAAAAAAGGCGCTATTAACATCACTTACATCAAAGCTGAACTGACTGATTACAGTTTAAAAATGAGAGAGGTAAAAACAAATGAATCGAAGATACAAAAGACTAAAGCGCAAAACGAGGCAAACGAGAGTAAGAAGGCTCTTGCGTCAAAGGAGATCCAAGAGATCGAAGCAAAGATTAGTCACTACTATGAAAACCAGGAGGCTTACGAAAATCTCGAGTCCTTGCAGAGAGACCTCACTGCTATTAAAAGCACAATAATAAAGAAAGAAAAAGACACAGATTTGTGTAATAAGAAAGTGCTAAGTCTTATGTCAGAAGAAGGAGCAACCCGCCGACAGATAGATGAGGCAAAAGAAAAAATTAGACAGATCGAAGATGCAGAGAAAGATTATATTGCCTATGATTTATTCATTCAATCCATGCATGCCAACGGTGTTTCTTATCAAGTAATTAAATCTATGCTCCCTATCATTAATTCAGAGATTTCTAACATTCTTAATACCCTTGTTAACTTTGAGGTTTTCTTTGATAATGTTGGAGATAAATTAGAAATTTATATTAAACACCCCAAATATGATCCTCGACCGTTGTCGATGGGCTCCGGAGCAGAGAAGACAATTGCTTCAATGGCTATACGTTTAGCCTTAATTTCAGTAACCAATTTACCGAAAAGCGAACTATTTATCCTTGACGAGCCAGCAACAGCATTGGACGAAGAGCATATGGAAGGGTTTATTAGACTCCTGCAGATGATCAAAGGACAATTCAAAACGGTTCTACTTATTTCCCATCTCGAATCCCTCAAAGACATTGTCGACATGACAATTGACATTCAAAAAGTAGATGGCTATGCAAAGGTTAAAATCTAATGAAAATAACAAAACAACAATTAAAGCAAATTATCCAAGAAGAACTCGAAGCCGTGATGTCCGAAGAGACAATTGAAGAGGATTGGCGAGATAGAGCCGATCAAGAGGCAGCAGAATTCTGCAAAGGTGCTGAAACCCAAGAAGAACACGAGGATTGTATGCGCCAACGCCTAGGTCGAATGGAGGAGGATCAAAAATGAATGAAGAAAAGAAAGTAATGATACAAAAAGAATTGTACATTAAAAACAAAAATAAAGGGATCCTAGATTCCATCCAAGAAAAAATTGCAAGCCGTAAATTGCTTGTTTTTCTCACGGCAACAGGCTTGATGCTTTGGGCTCACTTGGACCCAGACATTTGGGGAATGGTCGCTGTTTGCTACATCGGTGGACAATCTGCAATTGATTTTGCAAAATCGTGGAAACACGGAGGATAAGTCGTGAGGCTTAAGTGGGCTAAAATAAAACTATGGTGCTTCCATAACTGGAGATTTCTGGTTATCGGAGGCGCTATTGTTTTGGCTTACGCTCTTGGAGGTAAGAAGGTCAGAGCCCTTCAAACTCAATTACAAATGTCTCGAGAACTTTATAAGAAAGAGATCGATGCGATTGAAGGATCCTCCCAAAAGAAAACAGAGATGCAAACCGAAGCCAACATTAAATACAAACGAGCTTTAGAGATTGCAAACAAAACAGCTATGGAGTCTAGCGACCATGCTGAATTGATAAAAGCAGAGAGAGTGCGAAGGCTTGTCGAAGAAAACAAAGACAACCCAGAAGCAATTGATCGCATCCTCGCCGATGAATTTGGAATCCTTGTTATGGATCCAAAGGATAAGCCATGAAACTTATAATGGAAAATTGGAATAGGTTTCTAGAAGAACAAGGAAACAATAAACTTTGGGTTATTGCCGGACCACCGGCGGTTGGTAAAAGTTATTTGATGGATAAAGTGAAAGCATTAAATGCTCCCAACCTTATAATTCAGGATATAGACTACATTCCGGCAGTTGAGGCTGCAACCCCCAATTGGAATGAGGTGCCCGAGGATGAAAGAGATGAAAACAGCAAAACCGTTATGGCTCTCAAGAAAGCAGCTACACCTAAAATGAATAGTGGGATTAATGATTTTATAATTGACCATGCAGAGCAAGACATGTTTCTTGTTGGAATTGCGTGGATTGACTATAGGATGCCCTTTAAGTTTCCAGAACACGCAGAAAAGATTTGCTTGTATCGTGATCCCAAAACTGTCGCCCAGGCCTATCAAGACCGAGCACCAAGGACCGGAGATTCTCCCAAGACCGGAGTAACCGATGAATCGATTAAGTGGATCGAGGACGAATTTAAGCGTTATGAATCTCAAGGTTGGCCACTAGCCACAGCAGAAGAGATTGTTGCACTTGTTAAAAGTCACTATCAACAGGAAGAGGCGTAATGATCCTATTCTTGCTTTCTACAGCGTTAGCAGAGCCTTTGATGGTTCACCTTGAAGAAGGCGACGTAGCACCCTTTGACGGCCGTCTAATGAATGATGAGGCGGTGGCCAACATTATTGCTGGTCGTGAGATGTCCGTTGAGCAGTGCGAGATCCAAAAATCATTAGCAATTGCTACAACAAAAGCGGAATTACAACTGGAATTAGACTATTTAAAAGCAGAGTTGGAAACAGAAACCGCAAAAAATACAACTCTACTGGAGATTCGCGATACCGAAATTGCAACGCTCCGGAAAGAAATGAAGCCAAACAAAACCATGTGGGCTTTCTTCGGAGGCTTTTTGCTTGCGACAGGAACATCACTGGGGACATATTATGCCGTGAGGGAAATCGATGCGAATAACTGAAGAAATGCTTAAAAGAATGATAGCAAAAATAATGAAATCAGAGGTTCCTCAAGAAGCAAAGGAAGTAATCTTCGCAGACATGGTTAAAAGAGAACTCGTGCCCGACGGTGGTTCCATCGAAGACGCAGAATTTTGGGAAGTAAAGCCCGGTGATTATGGCTATGAAGACGCTGTCGAAATTAACGGCAAGCGTTACTACGGAGAAATTTAAGATGCGAATAACCAAAGAACAACTAGAAAGAACAATTAAAGAAGAGCTTGAAATTATGTTAGATGAAGCTGGAGATATTCGAAATTATCCTGCTGAAAAAGCCGATGCAGATTACGACGCTGCATTTGATGAATTAATGAATAGTCAAGAGTTTCAAGCAATGTCCGACGAGGAACAAGATGCCGAGTTGGAGCAACTCAAAAGGATTTATAGAAAATGAAAATAACTAAAGAACAATTAAAACAAATTATCAAAGAAGAACTTGAAAATGTTCTCGAGAGCCAATCTAATATGTTTGGCCGATATGGCCTCGACGATTGGGGAGATTGGGGAGCCAAAGACGGTCCGCGGATTGCCCCAAAAACAAGTCCATCTAAAGTAGAAATGTTTCTTAAGAAATATGATTTTTTGGAGAAAGATGTGGAAGACGATGGTGAAATTGTTATTTATTTTGATGATGGAGACAGCGCTCGAATCATGACAAAAGATGTACCAAGAGAATGGGATATAGATCAGCCCGCAGCAGGACGATATGTTTACCTTACAGGAGAATATGAAAGATGAAACTCACTAAAGAACAATTAAAACAAATTATTAAAGAAGAACTTGAAAGTCTCGTTAATGAAGATAGCGAAAGCAAAACGTATGAACCAAAGGACGTTCATGCGGCTGTTGAAGCCAAAGCCATACAGCCCGGTGAAAAGTTTCAAGCGTTACTAACCAATTACGACCCTAAAACAAAAAGGACATACCAAGTTAAAAAGCCTGCTGTTTATATCGGCAACGAGGACAGTGAAATCCCTGAAGGTACAAAAGACCATACCATTGTTTACTACAAAAAACGCGACGGAGATATATCCAGTCAATATTTTAAAAGTATGAAATCGGCATCGAGACTGGATCAAGAATTTAGAGCATATCCTCAAGATCCCGATCGGCCTCAGCCATACACCAAAGACGACTTGGACAAAATGCGCTGAGATCCAATAATCCCTAAAAAACCGAGGTAATATGAACAAGAAAGACCCAAACTACGCCGTTAAAGTAGAACAAGCAATAGCAAAGAAGTACGGTGATGCAGCTGTTGTGAATCCCGCAGCCACCTGGGATGATGAAAAAGAAAAAGACTATTTAGTTCAACTTAAAAAGACCTACAAGGACAACACGACCAGCGAAGACCTAGACAAAGAAGAGATCCATGGCGTTTTTATCCCCTCAAAACTACTTAAAGAAGAATCCAAGCGCTCTTGTCCTGTTTGTAATACATATTCATTTAAATCGAATGATGATGTTTACATGACCAAATTCGAATGTTGCAACAAGTGTTACATTCAGTGGGTCGAAAACAGAGAAGAACGATGGATGAAAGGCTGGAGACCAAACAAGTGAAATTAACACCCAATTATCTAAAAAAACTTATAAAGGAAGAATTGGAAGAAGGCCGATTTGATGACATGAAGTCAAAAGTGTGGAAGTATTTTAAACATGAATTGCTTGGCATGTCAAAACAAACCAAAAGCGAAATGTTGAATCGTTATAATAAGGTTGTTCAATTAGCAGTTAAGCAATTAAAAACCGGAGCTGGTCTCGAGGACCTTTTTGATAAAGAGCACGGTATGTTCAAAAAGAAACTTGACTATGGCTGGGGCCTAGAAGACGCTCCAAAGTTAATCGGAGCAGAACCTTTCGATAATGAATTCAAACACGACTTTCAAAGGTTGGTGTGGAGCCAACTCTTTATCAGAAATGAAAACCCAGAAAACATTCCATTTTATAATATGCAAAGTTATGAAGACGCTGGTTTGGCGGCCAAATCAGAAATAGAGGAAGAGAAAGATTGGATCCAAGGATCAGATCTCAAAAAAGGACGTTGTACTCCCATGGGAACAAAAGAGTGTCCCGAAGGTTCTCCTCAATATAATTTAGCCAAACGTTTTAAAAGTGGAGACGTTCACAAAGCTAATCTTAAAAAGGGTAAAAACCCCAAAGGACCAGGAGAATAAAATATGAGCTCAAATACACTAGAAATTATACAAGGCCTAGCACAAGCAGCCGCAAATGGCTATGATGGTGCACATGATGAAAGGTATTCATCTGATGGAGAGGCTCGCAAGGTTGGTCTTAAAAGAGAAGAGGGAAACCCCATAACTGATAAGAGAGTGAATGATGGATTCGCAGTTAGATTTTCTGCTAATTCGGTCTGCATTACTTATCAAAGCGATTATCCTCTAAAGAAGGCTGCTGATCCAAAATTCGAGAACGAAATCGAATCAATGTTGAATGAAGTGAAAAAGTTCCTCCAAAGAGAGTACAAAAAAATAACAGGTAACAGTGTTACTTTGACAAAACAAGGTGAACCCGTTGTTGATTTTATAGCTATCTCGAGAGTCCGATCGTTTGTCAAGGCTCATCAAAATTATAAAATCTCGGGGCTAAAAGGAGATCCGCTCTTAGAACCTTCTAGAGATACTGAAAACGAAGTAACTAGAAAATTTTTAGCGCAACACTCTACTAAGCGCCCACAAAATGAAAAAATTAAAAAAGGAGCAAATAACAAATGAAACTTACACAAGAACAACTAAAGCAGATTATTCGCGAAGAATTAAAGAATGTTATAAATGCAACCAAACCGCAACGCAAGGCACCTGTAAAAAAGAAAGGAACAAAAAAATGAAACTTACAAATCCACAACTAAAACAAATAATCCGAGAAGAACTGCAAAACGTTCTGGAACTTAGGCAGGTCCCGCAGAGTTTTTCTTCATGGAAAAACGATCGGCATCAAGAATATTATCATAATAGCCCGTGGCATTCGGTTTATAACGCGGCGGTTCGTGCTTCCTATCAAGAGAATCCAAAAGCCGAGGCACAACGGATCGCTGCAGCAGTGCAAAAGGTCGGAAGAGAAGCAATAGAGAAAGATCGAGCAGGGTTCGAAGGAATTATGAAGGCCCTCAGAACTTTAGAGGAAGCGAGTATAGATACTGGCGGAGCCTATTCTCTTCTTCAACAATGGAATAAATAATAATTGAGGTCAAATGGCTTTTAAACTTTCCAAGCAAGAAATTGTTAAGGAGATTGTGAAATGCGGGAAGGATCCACAATTCTTCATTGATAACTATTGTCTAATTTCACATCCGCTTAGGGGACTCATTCCTTTTAAAACCTTCGATTATCAGAAAGACCTACTCAAGGACTTTAATGATTATCGATTTAATATTATACTTAAAGCCAGACAACTTGGTATCTCCACAATCTCAGCGGGGTACATTGTCTGGTTTATGCTTTTCCACCGAGACAAGAACATTCTTGTGATCGCAACCAAATTTGGGACTGCGGCCAACTTAGTAAGAAAAGTAAAAGCAATCATGAAGCACCTTCCGGATTGGATTAAGATCTCAAAGATCATCACGGACAATAAGACTTCATTTGAATTATCAAACGGGTCTCAGATCAAAGCCGGAACCACTTCTGGAGATGCCGGTCGTTCTGAAGCGTTATCACTGCTCGTTATAGACGAAGCAGCACACGTTGACGGCCTCGCCGACCTGTGGACCGGTCTTTACCCTACTCTGTCAACAGGAGGCCGTTGTATAGCCTTGTCGACCCCTAATGGGGTAGGAAACTGGTTTCACAAGACATACGTTGATGCAGATGCAGAAGAGAACGATTTTCACCCGATTAATTTACCTTGGGATGTACACCCAGAAAGAGATCAAGACTGGTTTTTAAAAGAAACCAAGAATATGTCTCGGAGACAAATTGCTCAAGAACTGGAATGTAACTTCAATACGTCAGGAGATACGGTTGTTCATCCGGATGATATGCAATGGTTATTTGAAAACCTTAAGGCTCCGTTGTATAAGACCGGCTATGACCGAAATTTTTGGATTTGGGAAAAATATATTGAAGGAGCCTCATATGTACTTGTGGCCGATGTCGCCAGAGGAGACGGTGCTGACTATTCTGTTTTTCACATCATCCGGCTTGATACAATGGAGGTCGTCGCTGAATACCAAGGGAAGCCAAGCTTAGATCTCTTCGCGAATATTTTAAACGAATCCGGGAAAGAGTATGGATTTTGTTTATTAGTGGTAGAAAACAACGGAATTGGAATTTCAGTTTTAGAGAAATTAAATGATCTTGGTTATCCCAAGATCTATTATTCGGTTAAGTCGACTCATGAATATATTGATGCTGTGATGGCTGAAGGTAACGACCGTGCCGTCATGGGGTTTACAACAAGTACCAAAACCAGACCCTTAATTGTAGCTAAATTGGAAGAGTACGTTAGAAACAAACTAATTAAACTGAACTCTACAAGGCTGTTTCATGAATTTAAAACTTTTATCTGGTATAATGGCAAGCCCCAAGCAATGCGCTCTTACAATGACGATCTCGTCATGTCTTTGGCTATTGCTTGCTGGGTCCGCGATACTGCATTGGAAGAAAATCAGAGAGAGATCGAATACAAAAAGGCCATGATAGGAGGTATTATGAGGACAACTACAACTTTTGAAACACGAATTGATGGTCAAAAAGGATTTAAAGAGACTTTTGACCAGAAACACGAAGAAGAAATAGAGAAAGCGAAAGAGTTTTTCTGGATTTACAAAGGATAAAAAATGGCTAAAAACGATAGAAACCCCAACAACAACGAGAATAACCTGTTTAAAGCATTGACGAGGATTTTTTCCGGACCAATCGTAAAGAGACGAACTCAAACAGGAAGACAACTGAGAAGGCGGCAACTAGATAGATTTGCGTCACAATTTCAGTCCGCGTCAGGATTACAGTTTAAAAAGTCTGAATACAACCCTATGAATGTCATGGCACTGAATATGATTTCTAACAGAAACCGTTCAGAGCGTTATGTTGATTTTGATCAAATGGAATACACTCCTGAAATTGCCTCATCTTTAGATATTTATGCAGATGAAATGACAACTCATTCTAGTTTAACCCCTATGTTAAACATTAAATGTTCTAACGAAGAGATAAAGTTTATCCTTCATTCATTATATTATGATATTTTAAACATAAATTCCAACCTTTTTGGTTGGGCACGAACAATGTGTAAATATGGAGACTTCTTTTTATATTTAGACATCGACGAACACACGGGGATTCAAAATTGTATCGGTTTACCCCAAGATGAAGTCGAGAGATTAGAAGGAGAGGACCCAACCAACCCTAATTATGTTCAATTCCAGTGGAACAGTGGTGGATTGACCTTTGAAAACTGGCAAATTGCTCATTTTAGGATTTTAGGGAATGATAAGTATGCTCCTTACGGAACGTCAGCTTTAGAACCAGCAAGAAGAATTTGGAGACAATTAGTTCTCTTAGAAGATGCTATGATGGCCTATCGTGTAGTTCGAGCAACAGAACGTAGAGTATTTAAAATTGATGTTGGAGGAATTGCCCCTCAAGATGTTGAGCAGTATATGCAAAAAGTTATGACACAAATGAAAAGACACCAAGTTGTAAGCCCAGACACAGGCCGCGTCGACCTAAGATACAATCCTTTGTCTATCGAGGAAGATTATTTTATCCCTATTAAAGGAGGACAGTCCTCTACAGACATTCAAAACCTTCCTGGTGGGCAATTTACAGCAGCGATAGAAGATGTCAAGTATCTCAGAGATAAATTGTTTTCAGCCCTCAAAGTACCCCAATCTTACTTAGCAATGGGAGAAGGAGCCAACGAAGACAAGACAACATTAGCTCAAAAAGACATTCGTTTTGCAAGAACTATTCAGAGGCTGCAGAGAATTGTCGTTGCCGAACTTGAAAAAGTTGGGATCATACATTTGTTTACACTAGGTTTTCGAGGAGATGATTTGTTAAATTTTGATCTTGCTTTGAACAACCCTAGTAAAATAGCAGAAATGCAGGAGCTGGAACATTGGAAGACTAAGTTTGACATTGCTGCCGGCGCTACTGAAGGTTACTTCTCTCATCGATGGGTCGCGGAGCACTTGCTCGGATTATCCGAAGATGAATATATCCGAATGCAGAGGGAAATGTTTTATGATAAAAAGTTTGCTGCCAAACTAGAGGCCATCGCCGCCGGTGGCGAGGAAGGTGACCTCGGCGGAGACTTGGGTGGAGACTTGGGTGGAGACGACCTAGATCTTGGCGGTGACGACCTAGATCTTGGAGATACAGATGCTGCTGATGATGCTGGTGGAGAAGAAGACGAAGTTTTATTAGCAGAACCTCCAGGAAAACGTGATGACGATGCAAAACCTCGAGGTCCTTATAGAAAAAACCAAAAGATTACGTATAGAAAAGGCGGAAGGCGCAAACAAATGAAAAACATGGCTTTTGGAGAATTCGGTACAGCTAGAACAACATTTCCGGGCTACGAAGGAGAAGGGTCCCTCAAGAATTTAGGAAAAGGAATCTTTGAGTCGACACGATCCGATGTATTAGAGGAAAGAAAACTATTTACTACTGATTTTGAAATTAAAACATTAATTGAATCGCTAAAAAAGGTTGACGAAGATGAAACATAATAAGAAAAGAAATACCGCTTTTCTTTACGAATGCTTGGTAAAAGAATTAACAAAAGCAATCGTACGAGAAGACAAAAAAAGACAAATAATTACAAAGAAAGTTTTAAAAGAATTTTTCAATAAAAACAGTGAGTTAGCAAAAGAACTAGATCTCTATAAATCCTTGCTGGAGGGTAAAGAGTTGAATGAATCCTTTTCTCGTCGATTACTCGAGGAAACCAAAAAGGACTTTTATGGGCTTAATAGAAAAAAGATTTTTAATTCCCAAACCAAACTCATCAATGTGATGAATCAGCAGCTCGGACATAATGTATTTTCTAATTTTATTCCTAACTACAAAGATCTTGCATCCATAGGGCTATATTTTCACAATCACAAACTGTCGGCCAAAAAACGAATCATGCTTGAAAATAATTTAGTTAAGTTTCTTGGAAGAGAAGATAGAGTTCTGAGTGAAATGAAACACATGGATAACTTAGAATATAAAACCTTTGTTAAGAAATTTAATACGACCTATGATAGAACTTTGAGGGTGGAACAAAAAAATCTATTGACAAACTATATTGTCTCTTTTTCTGATAATGGTCTTGGGTTAAAGAGTTTTTTAAATGAGGAAATTGGACGCCTCAAAAACGCCGTAGAGAAGCGCATTGTAGAGAACCCCTCGGCCTCTAATAACGAAAATTTTAAAAAAGTAAAGGTAAAGCTGTGCAGCTATGCAAAAGTTCCAATAAACCAGCAAATGGTTGAAGAGATTTTTTATATTCAAGACCTTATTGCGGAGGTGTCAAAGAATGACAATTAATGTAAAAATTGCAAACCCTGAAGAAGAATTAGAAGAACCGTCCAAGCCGGACATTAAAGTAGAACTAAAAGGTAAAGACAAGCAGACTTTGAATTACCAACTAAACTTAAGATCTGCTCTTAATGGCGACCTAATGATCTTGGACCACAAAGACATTGATATAATAATCCAACAGGAAAATAACAAAGTAGTAACGTTCGCTAAAGATATTTTATCAGACGCTGTCTATGGCGCCGAATCAAGACTGTTGGAATATTTGAGAAAAAAAGGGATAATTGAATATGATTCTATCCAAGGCGGAAATATTTACGGGTCCTTAGAGGGAAAGATATTTGACTCTACAACACATGACTCCGTCAAGGCCACACTTTTAAATATAGCAGAGTGGATGAAAACAGAAGAGCCTTACATGAAAGGGGTAACAGCTTATGAGGAAATGGAAGATGAAGCCCTAATAGATCCAAACAACGCACACTCCACAGAGTTGGGCCAAGTGGATCAAGCGGCTAAAAAAGGATCTATCGACCCGCAGACTATTTTTGCTCCTTATTTATACGGCCGATTTGCATATTAGAGTCATGTCTATGAGGATTAAATGAATCTATTAACATTTGTACTAGTTTCCTATGGAATGACTTTTATTATAGTTTATGGCAAAATTTTTGAGAATATAAGACCTAAGAAAGACTACAATAAAAAATGGAACACTCTTTTCCATTGTCCTCTGTGTATGGGTTTCTGGTGTTCTATGTTTTTATTTTGCATAAACGGGTACACACAACTATTTACATTTGAATATTCCTTTGGGAATATGTTCTGTCTTTCTTGTTTGGGAGCCGGAACAACTTATTTGCTCTCCATGATCATTGATGATGATGGAATAAGAGTATCATCAAGATCAGGAGGTGATTATGTTGATGATTAAACGATGGATGATTCAACCAGTCCGTCGCTGCTGCAGCGGCAAATGAATCACACCGGTGGCGCCGGTGATAAAATTTATTGAGGTTACAATGAAAAAAACTTTATTAAGAGAATTCTATGCTCTATGTGAAGGCGGTATTTGTCAAGATCTTTTGACTGAACGAGAAAAAAGAGAAATGGAAAATGGAGCCCTTTACATGTCTGGGCGTTTACAAACGGCAGATAAGCAGAATGGAAACGGACGAGTTTATCCGTATGATGTTCTAAAAAGAGAAATGGATAATTACATGAAAATCGTAGAAGATGATCGCGCCTGTGGCGAGCTAGATCATCCTGACGATTCCGTTGTTAATCTCAAAAACGTTTCGCATCTTGTTACAGATGTTTGGTGGCAAGGAAAAGATGTCATGGGAAAATTAAAAGTTCTAGACACTCCTTCAGGTAGAATTCTTAAAGATCTTGTTAATGCCGGCGTGAAACTCGGGATATCTTCTCGAGGATTAGGGTCCGTGACAGAATCTTCCGATGGTCGTACTGTCACGGTGGAAAATGATTTTCAATTAATCTGTTTCGATATAGTTTCTGAACCTTCAACACCCAACGCTTATGTTTATCCGAAAGGTGAAGGTGCGGTCTCTACAAGACTTAGAGAAGTTAGAGAAAACAGTATCAATAATCTTTTTAAAAAAATCCTTGGAGATTAAATGAAAACCCAACAAATAAAGAAAATCCTCAAACCACTTATAAAAGAGTGTATAAAAGAAGTTATGTTCGAAGATGGAACCCTTTCTACAATCATATCAGAAGTATTGAAAGGAGCAACACCCCAGAATGTTGTCTATGAAGCCAAAGTGCCTTCACAAATAGAAGCCACTCAAAAAGCCTCACAGAGGAGAAACTTGAAACTACAAGAACAAAAGAGGCAGATATTGGATGCCATCGGCAGAGAGGCTTATAACGGAGTGGATCTCTTTGAAGGAACCACCCCTACGAAAGCCACAAAAGAAGCGACAATGTCACCACAAGGCTCGAGCCCATTGGATGGTGTTGATCCTAGTGATGCTGGTGTTGATATTTCTAGTTTCGGGACGAACTCACAAATTTGGAAAAAACTAGCAGGAAAATAAATGGCCACAAATCATATTGAAAGACCTCGAAAGAACGAGGACCCAAATCGTTTTATAAAAAGATTTATTAAAAAATGTAAAAAACTTGGAATTATTGATGAAGTAAAAGAGAGAAGACATTATCGTAAACCTTCTGTCACCAAACGTCTCGCGAAAAAGAGAGCCATTGCTCGACACAAAAAAGAACTTCGTAAAAGACTCCGGAGGCAAAATTAAATAAAAATACTACTTATGTAGAAGGAGTACAACCATGGCTTTAAAAGAACAAGTACCAAACGTCTACAGTGTAGGTCTCCAGAATGCCGGATCTTATCTGGTGTCGGGCCAGCCTTACTTAAGTGGATCAGTCACCTCAGCTACTATCGGATCAGCAGTTGATGGCTATTATGCATTTCCCACAGTTTCTAAACGAGTGGTAGTAACAAACAACGATGCTTCTAATGATGCAATTGTGAGTTTTGCCCCTATGTTAGATGCCGAAAAGGCCGATTATGGGTATACTCAGTCTGCCTCTGGATCAGGGAATTGGGTTTTATTAAAGAGGGGAACCTCTATTGAGTTTGATGTTAAGAGTAAAGAGATTTTTGTCTCTCCAGCCACCGCACAGGCGGTTAATGATGTCACGGTTTACGCAGAGCTCACAAACATTCCCATTAGAAGAATGTTTACTCTAGATGGAATAACAGGTGTCACTACCTATGCTGCTCCTCCCGCACCTGGAACAAACGGTCTCTTAGAGCAGGTTCCAAACGTATATGGAGTAGGAGTTCAGAACGTCGGCTCTTATCAAGTGTCGGGTCGACCTTTTATGACTGGTTCTTTTTTGGAAGGAGGAGTCGGAACGGTTCCCAATTCTATCCCAATCGCGGGTAATTCTCAAATTTTAGTGCCATTCCCAAAGGTAACCAAATCATTGACAGTCTGGAATCGCTCTAGTGATGCTGCTGCAAGGCTTCGAGTCACATTTGCCTCCACAGGCTCCATGGATAATTACCCAGCAAACGGATGCTATTACGAATTGGCTCAAAATGAAACCATCACTCTAGCAGTGAAATGTAAAGAAGTTTACTTATCAGCAGTGACAGCCGAAGTTCAATGGAAATTATACGCCAGCTTGACTAGCATCCCCACCAAAGTGATGTATGCTTTGACGGGCTCAGGAATTAGCGAATAAAAAAGGGGAGAATCAATGAGTAAATATTCCGTCGGACTACAGAACGCAGGTTCTTACTTGGTTTCGGGTCGCCCGTTTGTCGCCAGACAATCTGTCGGAAGCGGTCAAGAGGTTGCTGTCACGTTCCCTTTTGTTACAAAGAATGTGATAATAAGGATACCCCAAGCTCCAAATAGTGCGAGAAACACTGTTATGCCGGCTGGCGGCGCGGCGATTTTTCTTAGTCCTTCCCTGCATGCAAAAGGCTCAGGCAAGATTTTTGACGGATCAGGCTTCGGAGGAGCAGGGAAAGATTTTGCCATCTCCTGGTGGCTCAGAACACTAGATCCAACTTCAGGAAATCTTATTACTTATTTTCAGTCTGGGTCCGATAATAACGTTGCTCAAGCAAATCCTTTTCAATTGTCATTTGATTCATCAGGCATCAAGGTCGCCGGAACCAATTCTGGTTTAAGCACTTTTACTAACACCGCTCACAACCCCAAAGATGGAAATTGGCACCATATGCTTCTCACTCAAAACACTGGGAGTTTATATTTGTATATAAATGGAAATTCCGGAGGAGTTAGTTCAGCGGGTAACATAACGAATGTTAATACTTTTCGTTTCGGCTGGAATGGCGGAGGAGGAAACGATTCGTTGGTCTGGGATGAGACTACTGCATTTAATACCGGATTCGATCAGGATGATGTTACTGAAATTTATAATTCAAGTGAATTCTTCAATCCTCGATATCATGCTAAATCTTCTAATTTAGCAGCTTGGTGGACAATGGGAGACACTTCTGGTGATCGGCCCGTTCCGATCAATGGTCTTGATCATGCAGGCGACTACGACTACGATGTGGTTGTGAATCGGTTTGACAGTGTAGCAACAGGCGCACCGAGAAACTTAACTGCTGTTTTCAACTCTGTTGCCGGTGACTGGGTAAAAGGAGCAACAGGCCCCTTCACATCACAAACAACAGGGAAACTTAGAGTCCATATGCTCAGCACTGGTTCTAGTCCGCACGGGGCCAATATAATCCCAAACAAACATTATCGTGAATTGCAAGGATATGATACGGTTATTACTTTACCCATGAAGACGAAAGAGTTATATTTCACTGGAGTAGGGGCACAAGTAACTTTTGAGGTCATAGCAGAACTTACTAATATTCCAAATGGCAGAATGTATGCCCTTACAGGTTCGGGGATCGATGAGTAATGGCCGAATTCGGATGGGCTTATGTCACCGGATTGTTAGCAGGTGGGGTCAGTGGCTCTGTTCAAGTTAATGATGGTGACTTAAGACTTAGTGGATCTAAAAGATTAATTTATAATGAAACCAGCGGGGCTCTCAACCTCAGTGGTGCGCTGAATGTCTCTGGTACAATAACAGCCAACCAGTATAATGTTAATGTGATTAACAGGAGCGTTATTAATTTAAGTGCCTCGGGTGATACCAAGTTTGGTGACACACTAGATGACACACATCAATACACTGGTAGCGTCTACATAACGGGCTCTGGAAACCTCTTGGTTCTCAAGGGTCTTATAACGGGCTCTGCTAACTCCAGTGCACATTTCTTAGCTATAGACTCTGATTACAATGTTATCCTTACATCGTCAGATGGTGGTCCCGGTGGCAACGGATTAATTAGAACCTATACCAATCCCGCAAATAACAGGATTATAACGAGTATCGATTCCGAAGGGATTAATGCCGAGGCCAACTTGCTATTCAATGGTAGCATTCTAACTGTCACAGGCGACCTTTCAGCTTCTGGGGGGGTTTCTGCTTCTGTAGGTCAATACACACAATTGACAGCAAGCGAAGGTCTTTTTAGTGAATTAACGATAGGGACTTCTACTATAAAAATCACACCAAGTGCGATTTCGGGTGTAGAAACGCTCACATCCACCAATTTGGGTGGAGTGCTTACTACATCAGCGCAACCAAACGTAACATCTGTAGGTAATCTAACAGGCCTGACTGTTGATACTAATGTCCTGGTGGCGGACGCCGACACTAATCGAGTGGGGGTTGGAATTACCAATCCCCGTAAACCACTGGAAGTTTTACACTCCTCTGCGAAGCAATTAAGATTGTCCCAACAGCAAGCCGGCGGCTTGGATGCGGATGTTTATACAGATTTTCAAACGAATGATGCTGGTTATCTTTTGATTGACCCTTCCGGTGCCAGAATCGGAATAGGAACGAACTCTCCTGCTCAAATGTTTGATGTCGAAGGGAATATGCGTGTAGGTGGAAACTTATATGTTACTGGTGCTTTACATGCTAAGACGTCAGAATTCATTGTGTCTGCCAACAATATCACATTTGGAGACTCATCAGCAGATACATTAACCTTTAATGCAGCCTCTGCCTCGGCTCCGAATGGACTAAATTTTGATTCTAATACATGGGTTCTTGATACAGCGAACAATAGAGTCGGTATAGGAACAACGAATCCGGGGGAACCTCTTCATATTGTGACTGCTGGAAATAGTGGGGTAGAGATAGAATCTACTTCTGGTGCACCTACGCTGACTTTTGATATGCCGAGTAATGAAGAGGCACGAATTCTTTTCAAAGAGAACACCGAGTTGAGAGCTAGTATCGTCTGGGATTCAGAAGCTCCTCAGCCCCACGCCATGATTTTCAAAGGAAAGGGTACTAATACAGAAATTATGCGCCTTGATCCGGCAGGTAATGTTGGCATTGCCACAGCCTCTCCGGCAGCGCAACTTCATGTGGCTGGTGACACTATTATAACCGAGGATCTCGCAGTTACCGGTAGCGTTACAGGGAGTGCCTTAACAGATGGCACAGTTGTAATAACAGGTGGAAATATAAGCTCAGTAACCACGATTACCGCAACAAATGTTAATGCCACTAATTTAGCGGGAACCCTAACCACCGCTGCTCAGCCTAATGTAACATCTGTGGGCAACCTAACAGGCTTGATTGTTGACACTAATGTGCTGGTGGTAGATGCAGCGACAGACCGAGTGGGCATTGGCATGACCGATCCACGCAAACCACTAGAGGTTCTACACTCTTCCGCAAAACAATTAAGGTTGTCTCAACAACAAGCAGCAGGTCTTGATCCAGATATCTACACTGATTTTCAAACCAATGCTTCGGGGTATCTCTTAATTGATCCATCTGGTGCTCGATTGGGCATAGGTACTTCAAGTCCCAAGGCCATGCTGGATGTCGAAGGGAATATGCGTGTAGGTGGAAACCTCGAGATCACAGGTGCCCTCCGTGCAAAAGTGAGTGAGTTTATTGTATCGGCAAACAACATTACTTTTGGAGACAGTGCTACTGATACTTTGATTTTTAATGCCGCCAGTGGAACGGTAATGAATGGTTTAAACTGGGATGGTAATACATGGGTGATGGATTCTGATAACAATAGGATTGGTGTTGGAGTAGCTCACCCCCAAGCCAAAACCCACATTCTATCAAATTCACAAAATCAACTTAGACTCGGATATGACTTGAGTTCTTATGTAGAAATGGTCGTGGATTCGCGAGGAGATTTGGAATTAAAACCGACGGGCGCTTATATCACTGCCTCTGCTGGTTTTTACTCAAGCGGTAGTGCCATCTTAGGTAATAGTTGCGTTGATGTGGTAACTTGCAATGGTCAACTGACAGCTAGCTGTGGTGTCTCAGGAACGGTGGGTTTACTTACTCACTTAACATCTACAACAATGACCGACGGAATTGCCACTATCACAGGAGGGAATATTAGTGGAGTAGGGACATTAACCGCCACGAATGTCGCTGGGACACTCACAACTGCCGCTCAAGGCAATGTAACCTCTCTTGGGACACTTAGTAGCCTAGCGGTAACAGGAGATCTTACAGTAGACACTACGACCTTCAAAGTGAACTCTTCAACTAATCGAGTGGGGATTGGAGTGACCGATCCAACAAAGCCGCTGGAAATCTCTTCAAGCGCTGGAGGACTAAGATTAACTTTCTCTCGGGCTGTCCCATTTCAAACTAGTTTAGTGTATTCGGACCTATCTACTGATTCAAGCGGAAAATTAGTTTTAGAAAGTTCAGGCAACAAAACCAAAGTTGTCGGAGGATTAGAGATAACAGGGTTAGCATCTGGTTTAGGGGTGACCACCAAATATTTGGCATTAGATTCTGGTAACAATATTGTTTTGACACAGTCGGTTGCACCGGGAATAGAGACTCGAAATCGAAGGGTGGTTACGGCAAACGCTACACTGTCTTCAGACGATTATTATATAGGAATCGCAGCCAGCAGCAACGTCACAATCACCTTATTGGGGGCCGAAGACTTAGCCAACGGCCAGACCTTTACTTTCAAAGACGAAGGTGGAACAGCGGATTCTTATGTTTTTAGAATCAACGCCTCAGGGAGCCAATTAATTGATGGTCACTCTACTGTTTACTTAGAAAGTGAATTTGCTTCTATTAATCTCTACACCAACGGCGTTGATAAATATTTTATTTTCTAATAAAAAAAGAATAAACAAGGTTATCCCAGGCTTATTTCTATAGATGGTACTAGTGGGCATTTTTTTTTTAGCTTTTTTTGAAATTTGATAACTACTTATCTATCGAAGGCCTCGGTGTGTCCGGGACTTTCGGCGTTTCGACGCCCATAAATCATAAATCTTAGGAGGATTAAAAATATGGCTTATAAATTTCAAATGGGACTGGCAAAGTTGTCAGGATCCCTTATTCAAGAAGGAGACATTTCAGGAGAGGATATCATCGCGACAGGTGTCCTATCAGGCTCTGGAAACTTCAGCTGCGGCGGGACTGTTCGTTTAGACGGTGTTGCTGACGCCGCTGTTGCCGTTGCTAGTGACAGTTTTTACTTTTTAGATGGCGACAGCTTAATGAAAAGAGATACAATGGCTGATTACGCTACTGCTATCGCGGGAGTTGGCCTTGCTGCTGCTTCTGGTGTTTTAGCATTAGATATTAGCGAAATTGGTGCAGGAACAGTTGCTACTGGTGACAAATTCTTAATGCTTGACTCTGATAATTCGACTGAGCAATTGGAAAGTGTTGATGATCTTGGTACTTTCTTTGCTGGAACTACTGCAAACTCTGCTCTTGCTGCTTCTAGTGGTGTGCTTGGTTTAGACATTGCTAATGTAACTGCTGCTGCTATTGCTTCAACTGACACTCTTCTTTTCAATGATCAGGACGGTGATGTTGTTCGTCAAGAAAGTATTGATGATATTGCTGCTCTTTTTGCTGGTGCTGGTATGGCTGCTTCTGCTGCAGTTATTAGTGTTGCAAACGCTACCAATGGTGGTCTTTCTATTTTTGCAAACGATATGGCAGTTTCTCTTGTAGACCTTTCTGCTGCTGATGTTGATGTTGCCGCTGACTCGATTGCTATCATTGATGCAAACGATAGTGATGCAACTAGGAAAGAATCAATCGCTGATTTGGCTTCTGGTATGTGTGGAACAGTTACTTCAACTGGTCTCGCCGCTGCTTCTGGTGTGATTAGTCTAGCCATCCACAGTTTGGGTGCTGAAGCAATCGCTTCTGGTGATAGTATTGCATTCTCAGATTCTGGTGATAACGGACTTCACAAAGAAACTGTTGATGATCTTGCAACTTTGTTTGCTGGTAATGGTCTTTCTGCTGCTTCTGCTGTAATGGCTCTTGATCTTAACGAACTTTCTGCTGCTGCAGTTGATGTTGCAAATGATAGCATCGCTATTGTTGACGCTACTGATAGTAGTTCTAAGAAAGAATCGATTGTTGATCTTGTTGCTGCTATGGCCGGAACTGGTTTGACTGCTTCTGCTGGTACTCTTAACTTGAGTTCTACTGGTGGTGTCAACGGAGTCGGCGATGCCAATGCTACATTGGTTGAAGGCACTAACTTCGGTAATGCTACCTTGACTGCTGATAGAACATGGACTCTTCCTGCTTCTGTTGGAATGGCTGTGGGTGATGTGGTTCGTGTTAAAGCTCCAGCAGATGTTGGTGCTTACAAGATTATCATTTCAAAAGCTGGTTCTCAAACCATTGATGGTTACGATACTGTTGAGTTGGAAGCTGACAATGCTGCTCTTACATTGATTTACGCTGACACCGATACTTGGATTATCGTCTAATCTAACGATTGGATTGTTATCCTACAAGTTTTTACTTGGACGGTCACCCTTCGGGGTGACCGTTTTCTTTTGTGTTTGCTAATTATTGGGAGGAGAAAAATTATGTCTTATTTGTATTCTAAAGGGAAAAGAGTTTTTGGAGATATCATTGGGGAAGATGATTCTGATGGCAACACCAAAATCG
>Ga0080013_1000058_pt1 | contig 145942 bp, 191 predicted proteins | sample ETNvirenome_6_85_FD_69236 | JGI IMG/M metagenome (GOLD analysis project Ga0080013, IMG submission 69236) | Marine viral communities from the Pacific Ocean - ETNP_6_85 (SPADES assembly) (version 2) | ecosystem: Environmental > Aquatic > Marine > Oceanic | place: Pacific Ocean | collected...
ACCAAGTGATGGTGATAGTATATTTAGACTTCAAGGATATAATCAGTCAACAGAATCAGCAAGTATGTATTTCATAAGAGGTTCTGCGGATACAAAGGCAGATATTACCTTTAGTACAAGCAATGCTGAGGCTATGAGAATTGATGAAGATGGCAATGTCGGTATTGGGATTACTACTCCCGAAGCGGTTCTCAGTGTAAAACAAACGACCACATCTGGATGTTCGTTTAGAGTTGACAGAGATTTAGCCTCTGGTTCGACTGACAGAGAATTAGTATTTATAAAACAAGACAATGCAAGTGATGACCAGCCCACTTTAGTAGTCCAGAATGATGGTACGGGCGATATCTTAAATCTATTTGATGGAGCAACAGAAGTTTTTACAGTTCTTGATGGTGGCAATGTCGGTATTGGGACTGCTTCACCAGACCAACTATTACATCTTTCTGCCACAGAGGCATCAGTAGCAGCTACTGGTGCTTGTATAAGACTTGAAAATACTACTACTACTATGCTTTCTGGTGACGTTCTTGGTACTATAGAATTTGAAGGACAGGATGCAAGCACAGGCAGGTCGGGAGTATTAGCCCAAATAAAAGGAATTTATACTGATAGTAGTGGTGATGGTGAAGCTATAGATGCTCATTCAGATGAAGGTGGGGGTATATCCTTCTGGACAAGACATGAAAACGATACAATAGCAGAAGCAATGCGTATTCAGTTTGATGGCAATGTCGGTATTGGGACTACTGCTCCAGGTGAAAGACTCGTTGTACAGCATGATGTAGCAGCAGGTTCGCTAAATACAAAGCCAATGTGTCGTTTAAAAAATGCAGTTGGTGCAGGAAATTTTATTAGCCTACATCTTTCAGGGGCAACCTCAGATGCAATAATTGGCTTTCTAGACCACGGAACAGCAGCCTCAAGGCGACTTTCGTTTGGAGCATCTTCTCCTTCTACTGAAGATATGGTTATTCGTGGTGATGGCAATGTTGGTATTGGGACTGTTAGCCCTTCACAACTTCTTGAGGTAGCACAGTCTGCTGCTGATGAAAATATGACATTAAGTTGTTATAGCACGACAGATGTTCATATGGCTGCATTAAATTTGAGGAAATCATCAAATGCTACGATTGGTACACCGCAGGCAACGGCAGCTGGAGAGACACTTGGACAAATAGTTGGACAAGGTTACGATACCGATGATGATTTAAAAGCCTCATCAATTATAAGATTTCAAGGTGATGCTGCTCCAGATGGAGATTCAGTACCAGGCAGAATATTATTTATGACATCTGACCTTGATGATTCTGGAACACCAACAGAGCGTATGCGTATTGATGATAGTGGCAAAGTTGGGATTGGCACGGCAAGCCCCGCCGCAGGATTGGACATCGCACACGCAACTGCCGAGGTAGGTCTTAGGGTATACAATTCATACGCAACAGACCCTTATGGATTCCTCGTTGATAACACTGGCGCAAACTCATCTGACGCAAATTACGTGGCAGATTTTAGGGTCGGTGGCACATCAGTAATGAGGATCGAGAACAGTGGCAACGTAGGCATTGGTGAAGCCTCGCCGCAAAGCATTCTTCATATAACAAATGCTAACTCCAGCGGTGCTGCTTTTGACGCTGCAGCACGAATTATCATTGAAGAAGGTAATACAAACTCCTACATCCAATTTGCTGCTCCATCAGGGGGGACAGCGGTGCAGGGGATTTTGTTTGGTGATGCAGATGCTGACGTTGGGAAGATAGAGTATAGTCACCTTGATAATGCTTTGATTTATACTACAAATGCAGCAGAAGCCATGCGTATCGACTCTGGTGGCAACGTGGGGATTGGCGAGTCATCGCCTGGCACTGACCTCGACATAAAGGGAAGTGGCGCACAGATAACCCATAACAATGGCAGTGCTGGAATGAGTGTGTTTAATATTTGGGAGAACAATGGCAATGGCATTTTCTCAATGGGGTATGAGGGCGGTGATGGCGTATTTAAGATTAGTGCAGATGCTGGCGTAACTGGCAACGACTTCGTGATGGACACCAGTGGCAACGTGGGGATTGGCACGGCTTCGCCAAATGGCCTCTTTCACATTGAACACGCTACTGGCGCAAATATGTTTAGGTTGGAACGCACAGACACAGCAAACAAAGCGTGGGGATTTAATCTCGACAGTGCGTTTTTTAACGTATTTTACGATGCAAGCGAAAACTACTCTGCGGCTTCGTCTAAGCTAACCATAGACCAAAGTGGTGGTGTATACATCGGTGACTCTGCCAACGCCGATATGACAGTGGGGCTGACGATAAATCAAGGGACGAATGATGACCATATCGTTGTGCTTAAAGCGGCTGCTATGGGTCACGCAATGACTAACAATTTTGAAACTGACACCTATGGTGCTATGTCGAAAATATCTCCAACTCTGGGTGGGCTTCATATAACTGGCATCACTGAATCACAGCGAGCCGTTGGTATCACAGCAGCCGCAACTACTGAAGATGCTACAAGGACAACAGGAGCTGTTGCTCATTTCCTCGTTCAAGCATCAACAGATAACGGCACTAATAACTGGTCAACTGTAACAGCAGACAGAAATATTGTAGTTTTTAGAAATCACGGCAGCGCAACACACATCTTTGACAGTGACGGTGACTCCCACCAAGACGTAGGTACTGCGTGGACAAACTTTGATAACGAGATAGATGTTGTCATTACACGTTCATTGGGTATGGTGATGGACAAGGCATCTATTGTCAAAACAAAGTGGGATGATTGGGGGCGCGACCATAAAGAAGATTTGGAACGCACTGGTATCATCCCAGTTCTTACGCAAGAGCAAAAAGACAATGGGGAACATGCGCTTGTCAATACTTCTCAGGTGATGAGACTCCATAATGGTGCTTTGTGGCAACTCTACACACAGATAATGGATATGGCTGAGCGCATTGAAGACAACGTGCCAGCATTACGTGGCAAACTTTTACCAGAGGCGGTATAACAATGGCAAATGTAACAGTAACATTCGACATCACAGAAGTAGAAGCAAACGCACTGCCCCTTCGCTCGATAGATGATGGGGAAGGCAATCGAACATTCGAGACAGTGAACGACTATTGCAAGCGACTCGCCACAGCAGATGCGGCAATTCGTGTGGAGCAGGATCGACAACGTGCGTGGGATAGTCTCACGAATGTTGAGAAGGATAAGGCAGTGGTGAATGCTAAAACCGCACGATAGGGGAAATCATGGACAAAGAAAAGATCGCAGCGAAGATCGAAGAGTTGCAACAGGCACAACAAAAACGCCTTCAGGTATTAGCAAGCAGTGATCCTGAGTGGGCAGCCTTGCAGGGACAGATTGTTGCATGGAATGAAATGCTTGGAAAGATGAAAGAAAAGGCAGAAAAAACATATTAAAAATATAATTTCAATGTCCCAAGTTTATTTTGGGGCATTTTTTTTGTTATAAATGTAATATATGATTTAGGAAAGGTTATGAATGGAAACAGAAAGAATTGAACTTAAGAAAGGCGAAAAAGTATATTTTCTTATATTGGCTGGTGGTATGGGTGCTAGAGTTATTCAAACGGCATTTATAAGATCTTTGCTAAGAAAAAGAAAAGAAGATGGTAACAATCATAAAATACTTGTAGTAGATAATACATTAATTGGTATGATGGTTTCTGAAGCATTAAAAGATCAAGGAGTTTTTGGCCTACAAGTACCAGAATATCCTCAAAGTTGGCCGCAAGATCCAGGATTAATGACAATTGAAAATAATTCATTAGAGCATCCCATGTTTGTAGAGTCTTGGAGAAATAATTTTAAGCAATACGATACAGGATATTCTTTGCATGATTTGTTAATGAATAACATTTCAAGAGCTTATTCAATAGAATATGGTTTTCAACTAATAAAAAAAGCACATCAACATAAATTTAAGTCTGGAAAAGATTCGTTTATTGGGCATCATTATGGTTCTACTATGGATCTTGAATATGATAATGGTCTACCAATGCTTAAATTTACTCAAAAAAATGCTGACTTAGATAAATTCATGAATAACTCAAGAAAACCTGTTGTTCTTATGCATTTAGGTGTTGATAGAAATCCACAAGAATTTATGAGTCCAATAAATTACAGATTGCATAAAGTATGGTCTCTAAATAGATGGGCAGAAGTTGTTCAAAAATTGAAGGATAAATATACATTTGTTCAAGTATATGCTAGTCAATATAATCCAGAAATTCCAGATGTGCATAGCATAAAGGTTGAAAATCTTAATCCAGTTCTTCAAATATTACAACATCCTAAATGTAAGTTTTTTATGTCAATTGATAATTATCTAGCACATTTAGCAGCAACTATTAAAAAAAGAGGAATAGTTCTTTGGGGCTCTGTTTCACCTCATGTTTGGGGTTGGACACATAATATAAATATTTGGAATAAACATTCATGTCCAGATATTGCATGTTGGAGGCCTGGTCAATTTGATCAAGACCAAAATGGAAAAATGTGGGTTTGCGATCATTATTCCTGTATGAGATCTATTTCAACTGACCAAGTAATAAGAAACATTTCAAAGCTTGAAAAATTATTAGAAAATGACAAAACTAAAAAGGAGATTGTTTTATGAGCATTGCGCAACCAACAGGTGATTTTTCTATTAAACGTGATTATGGTGGCTATAACTATGGTAGCTATGGTAATTATGCTTATCCAATAAATAATAACGACAATGATTTTATAAAGGATTTTAATAAAAATTATGGTACACTTGCTAATGAATATGCAAAAGATCTTAATGTACATGTACCTAAATTAGAGAAAAATACAGCGCATATAAGATGTAAACATTGTGGTAATGGAATAATAGATGGTGAATTTGATGGTATGTTTTCGAAAAATAATAATTTAAGAGCATTTTGTTCGCATTGTCTTTTTACAATATTGGAACATGTTTCTGAAATTATGAAAACTGAAATAGCAACATCATCTGCAGCAACTATGGAAATTATAAAAGAACATAATTTTCAAGGTGAAAGAAAAAGTTTTATAATAGAGGATGTAAAGAAAGCAGTCATGAAGATTAAAAAAGAAAAGAATAAAAAATGCAATTGCGAATCAGAGGAATTGTTTAATAATGGATGCCAATGTGGAGCAATTTAGCTCAATTCGCAGAACTACATATTACAAAAATGGTAAAATATCAATGTTCAAGCAAAATAATGTGATGTGTATTTTAGAAATTGATAATAAAGTAATAAATTTAGAATTTTATAATAGCTTCAATGAAGCATATGAAAAATCGAAAGAAAAAATAAATGAAATTAAGCAAAAAAATTGAATCTAAGTCTTTTGCAAATTATTTACAACGTGCAAATAGATTTAACGAAGAAAATTATGATCGTAGCAAAAGCACAGAGCTAACTGCAGAAGAATTAGATGCAGCTAAACATTACATGAAAGTAGGAATGGATTGTAATGAAATTTGTGAATGCAGCATAAATAAATTATTAAGGGACGGATGTAACTGCGGAGCAATGAAGGCAGAAAGGGAGCATTCAAATTAATATATTAGCATTAAATTTCGGTCATGATGGTGCTGTAACGCTAGTAAAAGATAAAAAATTAGTAGCGCATATAGCAACTGAAAGAATAACAAGAAATAAAAAACAAAGAGGTGTTACAAAAGAAGCCATAAAATATGTATTAGATAAGGGAAAATTAAAACTTTCTGAAATACATGCATGTGCTGTTTGCAATTGGTTTTGGGATAGAAATGCTGAAAGGATTGAATTATTTGATAAGGATGAAGAAGGGTTTTCAATAATAGATAATAATGGTATTGAATATTCGCCTGAAGATTATTCAGCATTTTATCAAAATATTGGTATGGCAGCACATGGATTTTATAAACTTAATATAGATGATCAACAAATATTATGTATGCATGTTGATCATCATTTTGCGCATAATGCATATGCATTTTATATGTCGCCATTTAAAGATGCAATTACATTTTCTTTAGACGTAAATGATAATATGGGTAACAATCATTCAATTTATTATTTCAATGATGCCGATAAACAATTTATGCCTTTAAGAAAAGGTGGAGATTTTGGAGTTGGTGGTTTTTATTCTGCAATATGTGATTTTCTTGGATTTTATCCCTCATTAACGGATGCTGGAAAAGTTATGGCACTTGCTAGTTTAGGCAAACCAAGGAAACAAAAAATAGAACATATAATCTGGCCTAATGTTATTCAAATGGGTGACTTATTCCATGGCGACCAATATAGTCATTTACTTTATAATTTAGGCATAAAATCTATTCCAGAAAATAGAAATTTATTTCCTCAGCTTAAAGGTGAAGGGGGAATAAAAGATAAAAATTGGCTTGATAAGAATGATTGGAATAGTAAGTTAAGCAAACAAATTGCAGCAGATGCACAATACATATTAGAACAATCTGTTATTAATATGATTGATAAAATTGAAAAAATAAATTCAAGTAAAAACTTATGTTTAGCTGGTGGAACATTTTTAAATTGCGTTATGAATGGCATAATTGAAAAACATTCTAAATTTAATGTATTTGCTGCACCAGCCTGCGGTGATGATGGTTTAACAATTGGCGCAGCATTATTTTTAGCAAATAAGCTTAAGGTAAATAAAAAAAGAGAAATAAACGTTAATTCAACTGGGCTTAAAAAGAATCATTCAATAAGGCAAAATATTGAAGGCGGCAGATCGTATTATCAAAAAGATATTGAAAGTGCTTTAAAAGGTTATCAATTTGAAAGAAAAATCAAGAAAATAACTAATAATGATTCATTAAATAAAACTGTATCTAAGTTGTTAGAAGGCGGCAAAATTGTAGCATGGTTTAAGGGTGGTTCAGAAATTGGACCAAGAGCTTTAGGGCATAGATCAATATTGGCAGATCCAAGAAATAAAAAAATGAAAGGTATTTTAAATGAAAAAGTAAAACATAGAGAATCATTTAGGCCATTCGCCCCGATAGTTTTAAAAGAACATGTTACTGAATGGTTTGATGTTAATGATAAAGATTATCCATTTATGTTATTTTCATTCAAATGTAAAAAACCTGATTTGATACCATCTGCAGTACATGAAGATGATACAGCAAGGATTCAAACTGTTGATGAAAAGAATAATCCTGAAATTTATAAACTGCTAAAGGAATTTCATAATAATACAGAAGTTCCGATTTTAATTAACACATCATTTAATGTAATGGGAGAACCAATAGTAGAGACTCCATATGATGCGTTAGAATGCATGGATAATACAGAAATTGATGTTTTAGTTATAGAAAATTATATTGTGGAGAAAGAATGAATATTCTATGCATTTATGGATGTGTTGGATGGGAACCAGAAGACGCTTGGCTTCATAGCGCTGGAGCTTCTTTATTTGTTGACAATGCTCATAATTGTACAATAAGTGAGGAAAGATTATCAAGAATAAAACATGATGGTTCTTATCCAGAATTATCAATTAATTATGTATTAGAAAATGCAAAATTAGAAAATAAAGATATTGATATTATTGGATATGTTCTAAATGTTAATGCAACTGCTATAAAGCCCAATATCAAAAAAATATTGAAACGTGAATTTGAAAATGCTAAAGTTGTTTTTGTAGATCATCATTTAGCGCATGCATCAGCAACATTCTTTACATCTCCTTTCGAAGACTCATCAATTTTGACTTTTGATGGAGCTGGTAATGGATTCGAAAGTACCATGGAAGGCCATTTCCTTGTTGAAACGGGTTTCGTAGGTAAGGGGCATAAAGGTAAAGGTGATTCTTCAAGTTATAATGGTATTGTAGTAATGAGGCATTTTAAAAATGGATTAGAAAGAAAAAGTGAATTTAGCTTGGGCGAGGCATACAATCATTATTCAAGAATCATATATTCTCTTATAGAACCTAAAAAAGCAGAAAAAATAGAAAATCCATTCATATTTATGGAAACAGCTCCTGGTAAAATAATGGGATTATGTGCATATGGTAATAAGGACAAAATAAAACTTCCAGATATATTTGAAATTACATATGATAATTACTTTCCTACAATTTATACAAATCCATACTCTGATATAAGGCAAGTTCAAAAATATGAACCTGTAGATTTAGCTGCTTGGTTGCAATATCAATTTGAAGAAGCATTACTTAAATATTTCGATAATTTAGCATATTTTGGTTTTTCATTAGATAATTTATGCTTAGCTGGAGGATGTGCGTTAAATGTCTTGGCAAATAAGAAAATTTTGGACTCAGGGATATTTAAAGATGTCTATGTATTTCCTGGTGCTAATGATTCCGGGCTCCCTTTTGGTGGTGCTATTTACCTGGTTCATGAATATGAAACAGAAAACAACACAGAATTCAAAATCAAACTTCCAGAAAATATTGGATCCTTGGGGAGAGCCTATTCAGTGGAAGAAATATTGGAGGTTGTTAAACAATGAAAATTCAATATTCTGCAACTGGTATAAGAAAAATAATGATGCAAGTAGCAAAGGATTTAGAGAATGGTAAAATAATTGGCTGGTTTCAAGATGGCAGCGAATTTGGACCAAGAGCATTAGGTTTTAGAAGCATATTAATGGATGCAAGAAGAAAGGATGCTAAAAAATATCTTAACGAAAGAGTAAAGCATAGGGAATGGTGGAGACCTTTTGCGCCTGTAATAATGGAAGAACATCTTATGGATTGGTTTTCAATAAATAAACCATCTCCATACATGTTATTCTCAGCAAAAGTTAAAAGTGATAAAAGGAAATTAATTCCAGGTGTGATTCATGAAGATAATACTACTAGAATACAAACAGTAAATATTAAACAAAATCCAAACCTTTATGGTTTGTTAACTTTTTTTCATAAAAATACAAATGTTCCATTGTTATTGAATACATCATTCAATGATTCTGGTAAACCAATAGTAGAAACTCCACAAGATGCATATGATACATTTCAAAATACAAACATAGATATTTTAGTAATGCAAAATGTCTACATAAAAAAGAAAGAGGAATAAATGGCAAATGAAATAGTTGAAGAATCACAAGAATTAATTTTTACTTTAGATGAGCTTAAGAATCAAGCAAAAGAACTTAATAATGTAGTTGTTCAAATGGAATTAAATTGGCGAAGAGCTAAGGAAAATGCAGAAGAAGCACAAAGAAACTTTGATAGAAATAGTGGGGCAGTAGCTGTATTAGTACAATTAATTGAAGCTAAAGAAAAGACTGTAGAAGAAGGTGATGAAAATAATGAAAATGATAATATAGATGACCCTGATTTAGATGAAAGTATAGAAGAAGAATATGAAACTGACTTACCACCTAAAAAGAAAAGAGGTAGACCAGCTAAAAATAAAGCAGATACTGAAGAAATAGATCTTTAAAAACAATAAAATATACGTTTAATGGGTTGCTTGATTAATTTAAGTAACCCATTTGCTTTTGAAAAAAAATGCTTTATATTTATATAAAGGTCCATAGTTTTGTATTCATAAACGTATAAGAGATCTTAAAACGTATATTTTTTGGGAGATTTATCAATGGCGCAAGTATTTGTTAGTGCTGGTGTATATACAAAAGAATTAGATGATTCTTTTACACCAGCAGGTGCAGGTGCGATCGGTGCTGCTTTAGTAGGCCTTACTGATAAAGGTCCTGCATTTCTTCCTATTGAAGTAAATTCAATGGGTGAATTCAGAGACATTTTTGGTGGTCTTAAGGAGAATACTTATACTCCTTACGCAGCAAGATCATACTTGAGACATTCAAGCACTCTCAATGTAGTTAGAGTATTGGGCAGAGCAACAGCCAATGTAGGTACGGCTTGTATTCTTTCATTCCCTAACGCATCAACAGGTGCTTCAGGTACAACTGCTGCAGTTTCAGCAGGTAATTCCGTCTTAGGTGTATTAAGACTTAGAGGAGACGCTGAACAAGTAATGCTTTCAGGTGCTCCAACATCCTTCGACATAGCAATTCCAGGTAAGGGTGTTACAGCAACAAACTTATCTATGACAGAAACAAGTGGTGCATATATTAAAAAGGTGCTTGGAACAGACCCAGTAAACGTCAAATCAGGCGATGCTTTAACTGCAGTATATGTAGATGCAGTATTTGATTATGCAGTTGGCGGATCAAATACAGGTTCAGTGAGTGGTGATAGTGCAGATGGTTTATTCTCTACATGCACAGCTAATTCAACTCAGGTAACTGGTGGATTTAATCCAGCTCAAACACCAATGGTTGTTTCACAAAACTTTAATGGTCAAGTTTATAATTTATTTAGAGCCTTTACAAGGGCAGATGGAAATGCAGCAAATAATAATATCAAGCTTTCTATTACGCAAGTTGATACAACTTCTACAGCAGATCCTGTATTTTCGGTGCTTGTAAGAGATGCTTCTGATGATGATCTTAATCCGCAAGTATTAGAAATATTTTCAGATATGACATTAAATCCATCATCTAAAAACTTTATTGGTCGTGTAATTGGCGATCGTAGACCAGTTTATGATTTAACTCAAGATCCTCCAGAAATTCTTTTTGATGGTAACTATGATAATAAATCTAACTTTATCAGAGTAAGTGTTGAAGATGGATTTCCAGGAAATGCAAGACCTTCTGGATTTAGTGGGCAAGATAAATTTGTTCCTGGTCCTTTCGTTCCAGAAGTACCAATGATTACAGATCACTTGAATGCAAGAAGCGAAGCTGATGCTAATTTATTCTTAGGATATAATTATGGTGCTAATTCAGGTGGTATTGTTGATAGATTAAAGACTAATACAACAACAGCTTCAGGATCTTTAAGTGCTGACACTGGTCAACTTTATTATGCTGTAACGGCTGATTTAACAGGCTCAGGCTCATTATCAGGTAACTATGCTAATGTTGATATGGTTGGATCTAATAGCGGAAACTTTACTTCAACAAATAAAATTAGATTTACTATTGGAACAACAAAAGGTTTTGATGGTCTTGATCCAAGATCAGATAAACTTGTAGATGTAAATGATGGTACTTTATCTGCTGACTTTAATATAGCTATTAAAACATTAAAGAATCCAGATGAAATTGATATTAATCTTGTAGCAGCTCCTGGTGCCCATAGCTCAGGTTCAGGTGGAACAGTTCCTGACATGTTACTTGATATGGTAACTGATAGAGGTGATGCTTTTGCAGTTATTGATCTTGCAAATGGAACAGGAACAGGATCAGGATTAGCATTGTCAGTAGCAAATGCTCAAACAGAAGCAGATAAATATGATTCAAGCTACGGTGCAGCATATTATCCATGGATTAGAATTAACGATCCTGATAATGATAAGTTAGTTTGGGTTCCACCTTCAGTTGAAGTTATTGGTGCCTATGCATTCAATGATAGAGTTGCTCAACCTTGGTTTGCACCAGCAGGATTTACAAGAGGTGGTTTAGAAAATGTTGCTGAAGCAAGACGTAGATTAACTCAAGGTCAAAGAGACGATCTTCAAAATAAGAATGTTAATCCAATTGCTACATTCCCAGGTGCTGGTGTGGTATTATGGGGACAAAAGACGCTTCAAAAGAAATCTTCATTATTAGATAGAGTAAATGTTAGAAGAATGCTTCTTGAAGTTCGAAAAGTAATTGCAGGATTCTCAAGAGTATTTGTATTCGATCCAAATACTACTTCATTAAGATCTAAATTACAATCAACGATAAATAGCTATCTTGGTACAGTTCAATCAGCACAAGGACTTCAAGAATTTAGGGCAGTACTTGATGAAACAACAACTACACCGGATCTTATAGATAGGAATATAGTTAAGGGTAAAATCTTCTTGAAACCTACTACAGCTGCTGAAATTATCATACTTGATTTTTCAGTAACAAGATCAGGAGCAGTGTTCTCAGAATAACATCTACGTTGGCTATAACTTAGTCAAAAAATGATGAAAAAAGCTCAAATATGGGGTCCTTTTTGAAAAAAGAGGATCCTATTTTTATTTGTGTATAAAAATTCTTACTTGCAGTATATTTATATAAAATTTGATAAACGGAGAATAACAAATGGCTACACCAATAGAAGTAAATGCAATGTTAGCCGATGCTTACGAACCTAAAAGACAAAATCGTTGGATATTTGAATTCCAAGATGGTACACTTCCAGCATTCATTGCTAGAACTGCTTCAAAACCATCAGCAACAACAGAAGAAATTGTTATTGATTATATGAATTCAAAACGTTATCTTGCTGGTAAATTTGAATGGTCAACTTTATCGTTAGGTTTATACGATCCAATTTCGCCATCAGCTGCACAAAAAGTTATGGAATGGGTAAGGCTTTCATATGAAAATATTTCAGGTAGAGCTGGATATGCTGCATTTTATAAAAAAGATTTTACACTTAAATCATTAGATGGTGTTGGCGTTCCAGTAGAACAATGGAAGATTGAAGGTGCATGGATTACTGAGGCTAATTTTGGTGATCTTGATATGGCATCTGCAGAAGCACAACAAATAGATCTTACATTAAGGTTTGACAAGGCCGTGCTTCACTTTTGATATAAAAATATTTGTAAGCTTAAAATTATGCTGTCAAATCTTCATGTTATATTATATTTATAATGTATATGAGGATTTGACAATGGAATATAAATGTGATGAATGTATAAGATTATTTAGTTCCTATGATTCCTTAAGAAAACACTTTGCTAGAATGCATAAAATTAATACTGAGCAATTTTATGTTAATTTTTATTTTAATGGCCAATGGCCATTATGTTCTTGCGGTTGTGGTAATAAATTAAAACGCCCACAAACTAGAAATATAAAACTAGGTTTTAAAAATTCTTATCAGCAAGGGCATGCATCTAGAATAAAAAATAATTGGGGTCATAATGAAAATGCTAGAAAGAAAGCAGTTGAAACACAAAATAAATTAAGGGCTGAAGGAAAATTACAAGTATGGAATAAAGGTCTCACTAAAGAAAATCATCCAGCATTAATGGCAATATCTAAAAAAATGATTGGAAGAGAAATAACTTGGAAAGATAAATTATCTAATTATGCTTCTAATAGAACAAAAAAACATCAAGACAATTTAACTAAGTCTATTAAAAATACTGTAAAAAATAATTCTGAAAAATGGAAAAAATTGGGTTGCAATGTTCAAAAATATAGAGCTAAATATAAATTCAATAAACAAGAAATTAAATTTTATGAAGAATTTTTAATTCCTATATTTAATACAGATCATATTAAGCAACAGCAATGGATTAATGGGCATGTAGTAGATTTTATAGTTTCTACATTAAATAAATTCGATACAGTCATAGAATATTATGGTGATTATTGGCATGGCAATCCAGATAAATATGAAGATAATTTTATTATAGAACAAATTAATTGTTCTGCATTAGATAAAAGAAAAAATGATATTGCTAGAATAGATGAAATAAAACAATGTGGTTATAAAGTAATTATTGTATGGGAAAATGATGTAAAACATTCACCATTAAAAATAAAAAAAATGTTAGAAAATAGGAGGATTCATGGCAGAACCAAAGAAGCCACAAATTACATTTGAGGCTGAAGGTGATAATGAAATACCTGTAAAGGTAGCAGAACCAACAAAACAAGATCAAGCTGCAGGATTTCAAATTCCAAGAGAATATGTTAAGCTTCCATCAAAAGGCAAAATATATTCTAAAGTTTCATCGTTGTATAAGGCAGAAGAAATTGAAGTAAGGCAAATGACAGCAGCTGAAGAAGATATTTTAACATCAAGATCATTAATTAGAAGTGGCAAAGCTGTTGATATGGTCGTTTCAAGATGTGTTTGTAATAAAGCTGTTAATGTTGATGATCTTTTATCTGGTGATAAAAATGCTATTATGATGGCATTAAGAGTTAGTGGATATGGTGCAGATTACAATATTTCAGTAACATGTCCAAGTTGTTCAGAAGAAGCTGATTTTGAATTTGATTTATCTAATTTAGATGTAAATGAACTTAATTTAGATCCTATTGAAGAAGGTGAAAATAAATTTACATATAAGACTAAGTCAAATAATGAAATTGAATTTAAATTGCTTACTTCAGGTGAACAAAAAGAAATATCAGAATATCAAGCTAACATAAAAAGAGCTGGGGGACAATATGCCCAAGTTGATAGGAATGTAACAACAAGACTTAAAAAGCAAATTCTTTCAATAAATGGTAATATCAGCCCTAAAGTAATTAGTGATTATGTAGATTCTATGCCGGTAAGGGACTCAAGAGAATTCAGAAAATTTGTTGATGATAATGAACCAGATATTGTTATGAAACAAATGTTTGAATGTATTTCTTGTGGTCAACGCCAGGAGGTAGATTTACCAATTACGGTAGAGTTTTTTTGGCCTGAATGATACACATAAAAGTTACATATATGAAGAAGTATTCTCATTAACTTATCATTGTAAATTAACTTTTACAGAAGCATTTAACATGCCTGTATGGTTAAGAAAGTGGTGGATTAATAGATCTAATAAAGAAGTTGATGAAATGAATAAGAAAAAATAATGCATTGCCCCTACGAATATTTTGTAGGGGCAATATTTATATAAAATGGAGAGATAATATGAAATTAAAAGATATACTTGATGAAGGTATTTTTACAAGCATAATAAAAAAACTTGGGGCAGTAGACGATGATTCTACTCCAGATTTAGACAAATTAAAAAAAGCACGAAATGCATTAGTAAAATTAAGTAAAGAAAAAATAACTATAAATGGTAAAGAAGCTTCTTTTGATGAAATGCTAGACAATTTATTCAAATCCACCAGATGAAGATATACCAGAAATAAGAGATTATAGATGCCTGATTTTTCACAAGAATTAAATGATGTAATGAAAAATGTTACAGATCATTTAAATTTAGTTGATCAAGAAACTAAATTGCTTAATAATGCGATGCGCGGTGTTGTTAAAAATGTTGATGATTTAGATAAAATAACTAAGCAACAAAGATTAACTGCAGATGATTGGGATAATGCAATAAATGAACTTGTTTCTACACAAGAGAAAAGTAATAATAATTTTGATAAATTGCAAAAAGATCTTGAAACAAAGAAAAAACAAGAAACAAAAGATTTTGAAAAATTAATAGCTAATCAATTTAAGGTAAGTAAAAAGAAAGAAAAGGATGAAAAGTCTATTGGAAAAAAAATATCTGAGCTTGGAAAGAAAAAAGAAAAACAATTACAAGGTGAATTTAATTTTTCAAGAAAGCAACAAAAATTAATTGATAGAAGAACAAAAGAAATAGACAAAAATTTTAAGCTAGAGATGAGCCAGGCTAAAAAAGAATTAAAGCATAACCAAAATACTTTAAAAGAAGGGATTGCAGAGTTAAAAGAAAGAAAGAAAATAGCAAAATCATCTGAAAATGCAACACAAAGATTGTTAGATCCATTTAAAAATCTTGCAGAAAGAATACCTATGGTTGGTAAAATGCTAAGTAAAGGTATAGGTGAGCTTGCGCCAATGATGACCAAAAAATTTGAAAAAATAATTAGCTCTGATTTGTTTGGAAAAATAAGTGGAAAAATGGGTTTTGGAGGAATGGCAAAAGGTGGTTCTAGTAATTTATTGAAATTAGGAGTGTGGGGTGCTATTGCAGCTGCTATTTTGGTCATTATAAAATTATTTATGAAAGCAGAAACTAGAATGGCTGGATTATCTAAAGCAACAGGTCTTACTAGAAAACAATTCAGGCCATTGATAAATGATACTGCTAAATTTGAAAGAGGTTTGATTAGAGTTGGTGCGGCGCAAGCAGAAATAGATGCATCTATGGTTGCGCTTATTTCTAAATTTGGAGATATAAGGCAAGTTACTGGTCAAATGGTTGATACGACTACTAAATGGTCTTTAGCATTTGGCATTGGTGTTGATGAAGCGGCTCAAATGGTTGAAGTTCTTACAAGATCGATGGGGATGACTAATGCTGAATTGAAAGATTTTGAAGCAAATGTAGCCGCTAATGCATCACGCCATGGTGTTTCATTAGGCATTGTAATGAGAGATATTACAAAAGATGCTAATTTACTTGCACTTTATTCCGGTAGTACTGGTGATAAATTAGCTGAAGCGGCATTGCAGGCTAGAAAGATAGGTGTTTCATTAGAAGAATCAGTAGGTTTAACTAATTCATTGCTTGACTATGAAACAGCTATGGAAAAGGCAAGATTGATGAATGAGAGATTAGGTGCTGATATAAATGCAAACACGTTGTATGACTTAGCAATGAATGGCAAAACTTTAGAAATAAATAAGCTAATTGGTAATGCAATGGCTAAAAATAGTAAATGGGATAAAATGAGATATGGTGAAAGACAAGACTTTATAAAAAAGATGGGTATTTCAGCTGATTTTGCTAAAAAACTAAATCAAGCAGCTAAAGATGGTTGGATTCAATGGGATAAAAATGATAAAAAGATGAAGCATATGCAGGAGCTGTTAGATGATAATAGAACAACATGGGGTAAAATTTGGCATTCAATAAAATCTGTTGGTTTACCATTATTAAATCAAATTGGTTTATGGCTAACAGATAAAATAAACCCATGGGCAGATAAAATAAGAGAGAAGATTCATGAATGGTTCCCAGAGGGCCAAGCATCTGGTGTTGATGCTATTTCAGATAGGCTTTCGGCATTATGGATTAACATAAAGACTGGTTTAGCAGATGCTTTATGTTATGCATTAGATGCTGCTGCCAAAAGGAATTGGTTTTTGGGTTGGCTCTTAGGTGCAGATGACACTCGACCGCCCAATAACTCAACTGGACAAACAATAGAAGATAATGGTAATGGTAATGGTATTGGTATTACTAAGACAGCGATAGATAGAACTGCAACAGGAATGGATTATAAAACTGCGTCGCCAGATCAATCGCGTGAAATGGACAAGCTGTTTCCTCCTCCGCCTCGAAGTGATATTACAGTTCCATCAGATGGCAGCAGACCAACAGTTAATATTACAGTTCCACCAGATGAACATATACCAGATGAACCATCGAGCAAGCCAGGCGGCGCTGGCAAAATGAGCCCGGAGCAGTGGGCGAAGGTTATAAAGGGATGGCAAATAGAGTTTGATGTAGACAGTTTGTTTGAGCAAGATACCTCCTTTGGTGATAACATCAGGGAAAAGTTTAAGAAGAAAGAAGAACAAAGAATTAGGCAAGCTGCAGAAGAAGAAGAACAAAGAATTAGGCAAACTGGTTCTATGTATAATGATAATAGATCAACATGGGCCAAAAAATTGGGCATTGACCCGCGGGGTTACGATAACCTTGAAAAAAAGCTCATGGAAAACGACTTTTTTGTTAAATTTTCTGAGGCAATAGAAACTTTGAAGAAGAGTAATACAAAACCTAAGTTTAGAGGTGGATTAATTACTAAGCCTACTAAAGCAATCATTGGTGAAGCTGGCCCTGAATTAGTACTTCCATTAAATGGCAGAAAAATGGATGGCAATCCTGGATCTGGCCCATTAAAATTTGCACGTGGTGGATTTGTAATTCCATTAAACATGAGAGGTGGTGCTGCTGCAGCTGCTGGTGTTGCATCAGATGTTGGAACTACTTCTGCTGCAGGTGATCCTGTTACAAGAAGAGCAAGACAACAAGCAATGATGACAGCTGCAAATCAATATAGGGAAGAGCTTAAGAAGGATGAAAGAAAAGTATGGCAAAGAGAACAAGAAAATAGTGAAAAATTTGCTCGTGGTGTAAAAGAATTTAGATCAGGCACGCAAGGATTTATAGGAGGTGTTGGTGATTATATCAAAAGTATTAATAGCAATGATACTATAAATTTATTAGCAAATGTATTGGATGAACATTTCAAAGGTGCTGGTGGTGCATTTGGTCAAGGTGCTAATGCATATCAGGCGTATAAAAAGGGTGGATTCAGAGGTTTGGCAGGTAATGTATTTGGTGAAGGTGGAATATTGGGTGAAGGTGGCGCTTTTGGTGATACAGCAATTGCAAAAAACTTTGGTGGAATGGGTCGAGCCTATGCAAGAGGTGGTTGGCAAGGTGCTTTAGCTCAATCTGTTGGTTCAGAAGGTGTAATAAATAGATTTGCTAGATCTGAAGACAAAGGTGGATTTTTAAGAAGGTTAGTTTCAAATGATAGGAGTCCTGCATCTGCAACAGATTACGAAGAATATCTTCGCGATAGTGATGTTACAGTTCCATCAGATGGCAGCAGACCAACAGTTAATATTACAGTTCCACCAGATGAAGATATGCCAGATGACCCATGGGCAGATATACCTGAACTAGTTCAGGTACCAAGCATTGATCATTTACCTGAAATAGTTCATGAAGAAGAAATAGTGCCAAAATGGACTCCAGAAATGGAAGCTGAATTTGCTGCGATGAATAAACCAACAGTTGATATACCAAGCATTGATCATTTACCTAAAATAGCTCATGAAGAAGAAATATTGCCAAAATGGACTCCAGAAATGGAAGCTGAATTTGCTGCGATGAATAAGCCAACAGTTGATATACCAAGCGTTGATCATTTACCTAAAATAGTTCATGAAGAAGAAATATTGCCAAAATGGACTCCAGAAATGGAAGCTGAATTTGCGGGCTACGAGTTAAATAAACCATCAGTTTCAGACATGGCTAACTTGCCACTAGATGAATCAATGCCAGAATTTAGGAGTTCACTTGATACCATGGTTGCTGATGTCCCAGGTGTGGATACCGATGGTGATGGCGTTCCCGATGCGATGGAAGCCGACGCTACAGGGCAGGCTCGCCCCGCAGGGTTTAGAGAAGCATTAAAAGAAAAAGCTGATAATTTTAAGAAAAGTATTACAGGTGCATTCGCAGAAGGTGGTGCATTGGGTGGTGTTGGTGGAATGTTTAGAGAAGGTGGTGCCTTGGGTGGTGTTGGAAATCTATTCAAAAAAGGTGGAATAAGTAAAATGCTGGGGAATACCGGTATTGGAAAAATGATGGGTAAATGGGCAGGCAAGTTTACTGATCCAGTTGGAATGGCAATAAATGCTATTCCTGGAATCGGCCCGATGATCAATACATTTCGTAGTATACCAGTTGTAGGAGATATGCTTGATAAATTGGGTGCTAAAGTATTGGGCAAAATACCAGGGATGAAAAAAGTAATGGGCGTTGCTGGGCAAGCAATGGGACTCTTAAAAGGCGGGGCTATGGGGCTTGCCAAAAAGATTCCGGGAGTTGGTAAAATGTTTGGAGCTGCCGGTAAAGCAATGGGTAAATTAAAAGGCATGGGTAAGATGTTAGGTCTTGGAGCTGCCAGTAAAGCAATTGGGAAGGTGCTGTCATTTGGGAAAGGTGCAAAAATAGAATCTGCATGGCACCCTGCAATCTTAGAGCAACTGTATGCTAGTGGTGGTAAGCCTGGTGATAAAATTCCAAAGGATGAAATAAAAGCATTAAATATGCAAATATTCGGAAAAGAAAAAGCACCAGGAACCAAAGACGGTTTTTCATTCTATGATATGAAAGGTGCGGAAGAAAAAGCTGATAGAAGAAGAAGTCCAGCTGAATCATTACAAAAATCACAAGAAATTATGGCAAGCAGGGGTAGTGGTGGTAATAGTAAGGGAAGGGCGTCTTTCCAAGCCAAATTCGGCGGTGGCGGAATTAGTGGTATGATGGAACGTGCTAAAGAATTCGCCGAAACCCCTGGGGCGGTTGTGACATCGGCAAGGGCATTTTCTGGTGGAGGAGTTGCTGCAACGCCACAACAAAGTAGCTCATTTAATTCTACAACTAATACACAAGGTGATGGTGCATTGCTAGGAGAAATACGTCAATTAAGAACTGCAATTAACGGGCTTGAAAATCGTCCAGTAGAAGTTCATATGGATGGAAGAAAAGTATCAGATGTTGTTGCAGAAAATTTTGAAGAAATGTCAAGACAATAGAGGAAAAAAATGGGAACATCAAGATTATTGTTAGATACAAAGAAAAATAGCATAATCAAAAATTATGAAGAGCATAAAAGTAATTTAATTACTGCCGTAAATGAATTTGATACATATACTTCTGCAAGCCCGTATAAAGGATTTGCAGAATATCTTTCTCATGAAGAATTGAAAGAAGGGTCTAAAAAAGCATTCGCAGAAGGTGGTGGTTTTATATCATTTTTAAGTTATATATCTAATGTGAATAAAGCCAACAAGAAATTATTAGAATCAATATACAAAGATTCTGTTATGGGTAATACAGGTCCAGTTGTAGCTGGTAAAGAGGCAACTATAACAAGACCTCCAGATTCTTCGCCCCCAATGTCACCTCGATTAAATTCTCCTGAAAATAATCCTAATGTTTCCAAGTTTAATGATAAAAATACATATGATAGAGCGTTTTCAAAAGTTGAAGGGTTTCCAGGTGATCAACCAAGTTTTGAAAATATAGAAGACGGTGCAGCATTAACATTTAATTTAGGGCAAATTTTAGGACCAGCATTTGGTAGTCCTGCTAATGTAGCGAAATCTTATTTTTCATCTGGCATTGATGAAGTTTTACTTGGGATAGAAAGAGGTAGATTAGGTTTTTGGGACTTCATAGATTATCTAACTACAAATTCTCAATCAAGAGCATTGACTACCGCATATTCATCTGCATTTAATAGGCCTCCAACGCCAATAAGAAAAAAAGAATCATTAGATATTATGTTGCAACAAAATTTATTACTACCAGGAGATAACTTATCTAATGTAGATACATTTAAAAATACATACATTAATAACAACAATGCTGGAAATGACCCATCAATTCCAGAAGGCGTAATGGGCGGAACTTCAATTAGAGAAATTCAAGAGCCTGATATATATGGTACAAAAGCATTTAAATTTTCAGATGATGAAGCATATTTAAATTCTGATAAGCATGACAGAGGATTTACAAATAACATAAATGTTAATTCTGATAAATTAAATCCAGCAGTAATAAATTCAAATCAACAAGCACTTACACAAGACATCACCAGTGGAGTTTTCAACAAATTCCACGGAGATTTTGCCCGATTTTTAGACTTTCTAAGTTCGGAAGATGCTAATGCTCCTGGTGCAATTGAATCTATTGGCCATGCAGAAAATCAATATTTTCCATTTATGTTTGAAACAGAGAATAGGGGTGGAGATGGTGATTTTAAACAATATTGTTTTTTACAGGCAACATTAAATCAAATGCAAGAAGGTTTTCAACCAAACTGGACACCTAAGTCTTTTTTTGGAAGGACAGAAAAGATTTATACATATTCTGAAACTGATAGAACATTAGATATTCAGTTTGTTATTTTTGCTAATTCAATGAGAGAATTGCAAAATGTATATGAAAGAACAAATTGGTTAGCACAACAATGTTATGGGCAATTTGATATTGATACAGATTTTAATGTGAATAGAGTAAAAACTGGACCGTTACTTAGACTTACAATTGGTGATATATTTAGCAGGATTCCTGGTTATATTAGGAGCCTTACTTATAATTGGGATCATGGAGGTGCAGGTGGTAAATGGGAATTAACAAAGGGTGTAAGAATGCCAGTAACATGTCAAGCACAACTAAGCTATCAAGTTATCCATGCAGCGCTTCCAGATAGGAATTTTGATTTTTATTGGGGCCTTCAAGCAGGTGTTACTACTACAAAAGAAGATGGCGGTCAATTAATATCTCAACCATCTGGCGATAAAGGAACTGAATCTGAATCTTATGTTGACTTTCTTAGAAGGAAAGGATAATGGCCATATCAAGATACGAAAAATTTCTTAATGTAAGAGATAGAAAAAAAAGAAAACCAAGATTAGAAACATTTCCACCTATAAAAGCAGTTGATTTAATAGATGATAATAATGATGTAATTATAAATTTTCAAGATGGACAAAAATTAGACCAATTAGCTGCACAATATTTAGGCGATGGAAGATACTGGTGGGCGATATGCTTATTAAATGATATTCATCTTCCTTTTGGTTCTACAGTACTTCCAGGAACAAAATTAAGAATACCAACCAACATCAATAATATCTTAAATCATATTCAAACAAAGGTAGATGATTCATAATGTCTTCAACAATTTTTAACGTAGAAGAAGAAATAATACATGGGTGGAATAGTAGAATAAATTCAAGTAGTTTAGAACTCTCTAAGCTTGTGCCATTTGTTAATTTAGTAGCATTGTTTGATAATAATGACTTAGAAAGCTATACTGATCCAGAAAAAAATAAAATGGATTTACTTGATTTCAAATTTAAAAATAATAGGTCAAGTGTATTTAGCGATACAAATGCTAATACTAGTATAAAGGGTGCAGTTATTGGTAAGATAGAGTCTCAATTACAATCCGGTAATCAAAAAGGTGGAGCAGGTATTAATTCATTAGAAATAACAAGGGGCACAAAGGAAGCATTTAACATTAGATATAGCATGAAAATGACTATAATGAATCCAGATATATTTGATCTTGATCCAACATATGGGCAACTAATTTCATTAAATTCAGTATATCTTTTAATGTATGGTTGGACAGCAGCTGAATCTGGATTGTTTACTGGGCCTCCGCTATTTAAGACACTCGGAACTAATATAATAGATCTTAAATCTAAAAATAATGGTTTTTGGAAAGGTGAATTATGTAAACTATATAAATTTGATTTTTCATTTGATGATAAAGGCCATATTGATACATCACTTACATTTTCAACTCCTAATAATGCAGCATTAACATTTATTAAAAGTTCTGGTGTAGCTATAAGAATTAAACAGTTTCTCGATTCTGAAACAATACCATCAGAATTATTAAATTCTGATTCAAAAAGAATTTCAAATGATCCAAATGTGCGTCCAGTAAAAATTGAGAAACTAATTGCTAAAGACCCTAATTTAAAAAAACCTAAGATACAAGTATTTATAGACAGAAAGACGCAAGAAACAATAACTGTAGATTCTAATGGAAACGAAGTTTCTCAAACAACTATTGATGATATGACTGATGAGGAGAGAAAAGAACTTAAAACAGAAGTAAGGACTGGTTCATCAAGAGAAAGTAAAGATACATATTATCATCTTGGCTGGGTTTTAGAGGCATTAAAAGACGCTGTATCAAGAGATGGCGAAAATATTAATGTTAGTCTTGCTTATCAAGATATAGAACAAAACAATGCATTAGCTACATATTATCAAAAATTTTATGATCCAGAAGGGGATTCAAAAACTACTGCATCAAAAAGCCTATTCAATGTTTTTCAATTGCCATTAGATAAGGCTGCAGTAGATCTAATCATAGATACCCCTGATTTACCTGTTTTAGATATGATTAGATCAGTTACTGATAGTTCTATAGTTGCAGTACCAAATGTACAGGTGTCAACTAAAACAGTTGATGGAGTTTTACATGTTTTTGTACCAAGCGTTAATGTTGATGGCTTAGAAATAGAAATAGAGAGACAAAGCAATTTAAATGATAGGTCTGCAGATTCAACAATGTTTATAAATTTTGGTGTATCTAATTCATTATGTTATTCAATGGATTTGTCATCTAAATTAGACCCAAATGCTTTTGAACTTTATAAATTACCTGTTCCATTAAATGACACTATAGAAGATCTAACAACTGGAAAATATGCGGATGCGTTTAGAAGAGAAGGATTAGATGATGACATATTAAAAATAATTGAAGAAGCAAAACCAAAAGATGGCAAAGCAGTTACAATAGATGCGCCTTCAGTTATTGATAAACTTGTATCACAAGATACTAGAAATTACAGAAGGATATTAAGAGCATTATCTAAAGATGCAGATACATTCGGTAAATTATTAGGTCTTTATTTAAAAAGAACTTCAATAACCATTCATGGCACGGTTGGAATAAATGCTTATAATTTGATAGGTATTCGTGGTGTAATAAAAAAATTAGAAGGTGTGTATAATATATTGACTGTAACTGAACAATTAAATAAAGACTCTTTTATAACAGTAATAGAAGCTGGCTTAAAAAAACCATTCAATACTAGCAAAAAACAATTGTATTCAAAACATGTTAATGAAGAACATAACTCAGAATTATTTATATAGAACTGGAGAATTGTGATGAAATGGTTTTTGGCATATTTCGATAGTGCAACTTATCGTGTTAAAAAGTTTGATCATATAGTTTAAACTTAATTTTCCCCTTTATTATAATAGTATTAAGGAAACATTAAAAAATAGGGAATTACATGGAAAAACAAAGAAAAAATATGTATTGGGCTCAGCCCCAAGAACAAGCTATAAAAGACTATATAGCATCTGATAGTATAACTGAAAGACATGATATTTATATAAACATCATCCAAGATGCATTTAAAAAATTGATAGAAAACATATTCTATACATTTAATTTTAACAAAATACTTGGCGATAAGGAAAACATAGAGCATGATCTCTTAATTCATCTTTATGAAAGAATATGTAAATTTAAACCTGAAAGAGGTACAAAATCATTTTCATTTTTTGGTACAACAGTAAAAAATTGGTTTATACAAAGAACCAATGCTGCAAAAAAGAAAATTCATATAGATGAAGATGCCCAAATTGGTTTGATACAAACGCTTAGCATTAATGAATACAAGGTAAAGAAAAAATCTGAAGAAGATATTGAATTTATAAAATTACTTTCAGAAAGCGTGAGTGCTTTGATGGATAGCAAAGTCAATCTTAGCAATGACGATAAGGCTGTTATAAGCATTGTATCTAATCTTCTACATAATTATAAGTCAATGGATATTTATAAAAAGAAACAAATATACGTGTACATAAAAGAGGGCACAGGTTTAGAATCTAGAAAAATTACAAGAACATTGAATAAACTAAAAAATGTATATTGCGATCTTAAGGAAGATTATTACGGTAACTATTAAATGGGTTCATTAAACGCTAATAACACAAAAGAAATTGCTGAACGTTATGTAGAAAGATTACAAATTTACCAAGAGCTATTAGAAGTTTTTCAATCAACATCAGAAGCTATGATAAGAGTTGAAAATGAAATTATGTCTTTAGAAAAAGATTTAAATAGCAAGGGTGTAAAAATAAAAGAGATTGAAGAAAATGCCTAAACTAGATGAAATATATTATCCTGGTAAGAAATTTGTAAAAAAAACATATGCTTCTGCGTTAGGTTGGGAAAAGCATGAAAATGCTCAATTCATTTTAAGAAGAAGTATTGTTATAAGGGTAGATGTAAATACTAATAACGGACAAAGTTCTTTTATAATTCCGCCTGGAAGCTTACAAGTAAAGATTATAGGTGAAAACGTAAGTAGCAATGATCCTTATTCAGATACATTAGATTGGTACCCACCGTTAATGTCAATTCATAATATAGTACTTCCAGAAATTGGTGAAGAAGTATGGATAATGAGAGAAAGTAGCACAAGAAAATCTCAAGGATTTTGGATATCTAAAGTTCAAGATACAGATTTTTTAAGTAAAACATTAGCAAGGGAAGTCAATTCAGATCAAAGTCCTCAAGATAGATATCAATTTCCATTTAAAGTTGAAAATATTCAAAAACCAGTTACACAAACAAGGAAAAGAGTTTTTTCAGTTCCATTAAAACCAGGGGATGTTGTTCAGCAAGGAAGAAGTGATTCATTTGTTAGACATTCGTTTGATGGAGAAAATAATGAAAGTGGTGTTCTTGAATCTGGAATAAAAGAAAGACGTCATTATAATGCATCTAATAGCGCATCGATAGGTGATACATTAACTAAAAGTATTCATGTTGCAAATACAGAAATTCAAAAAATAACAGGAAGAAGTTTAACTGGTGAAGATGATATTGGTAATGTTGTTGTAAATGCTGCAGATATTATAGCAAATGTTTCAAATAAGGAAGATTCAGAAGAAATACTTCAAAAATTAGTATTGGGTGAAAAACAAAATGAATGGCTTAATAAATTATTAGATGCCATTGATGGTTCAATTAATCTTAATTTGCTATTAACTTTTGTATTATTTTCACATATTCATACAGTTCCAGCAATAACTGTAAATACAGATACAATAACTGTATCAACAGGTCCATCAGGTGAAACTGAATCTTTCAATCTTACAGTAGACATACCAGAAAGAAATACAAGTGGTCCGCAAACATTATTTTTTGATATTGCTGCAATTCAAGGTAGAATTAATGATTCTAAGGTAGCAGTTCAAGAACTGAAAACAGAAATAACAAATCATTTAAGCAAGCATCAATATATAAATTAGGAAAATATGCCACATAATCCAGGACAAATAAATTTTAAATTCCCGCTCAGAGCTCATAATAGAGGTTTTTTTGCTGGTAATGATACAACATTAGCTGCTGTAAGAGAGGACATAAAAATATTGCTCCTTACTAGAAAAGGTGAGCGTGTTATTAATTCAGGAATAGGAACAAATATTGCCGCTTATGGAGGTGAACTATTTAGGCAGATAAATAAAGCAGAAATGAGGCTTAGAATAACAAATGAAATTAGATCAGTATTAGGAGAATGGATGCCGCATGTTAATTTAACAAAGGTTACTGTCATAACTGATGATGATGACCCAAGTCTCAAGCCTAATGATATTTTAATAAAGATGGATTATGAATTAACTAGAGCTGAAACAGCTAACGATTCAATTCAATTAAGAATAAGCGGATAGAGAATAATTAATGGCTACACAAAAACTCAAAGAAGTTCGTAATGTAAATTATCTATCAAAAGATTTTGATAGTATAAAACTGAATTTAATGGAATTTATTCAGCAAAACTTTCCAAATGATTTTCAGGATTTTAATGAAGCTTCAGGCGGTATGGCTCTTTTAGAAATGCTTGCGTATGTTGGTGACTTAATGTCATTCCATATTGATAGACAAGCTAATGAAACATTTATCAATAGAGCTGTTGAAGAAAAAAATATAATAGGACTTTCAAAAACATTAGGTAGAAAACCAAGATTTGTTACTCCAGCAACTGTTGATGTTTCTATTAGTGCCGTTATGACTAAAGCAACATCTGCGCAATCATTATTTGTAATAAATAAAGGTACAAGAGTTTCTACTGAATTAGAACCTGCCGTTAGTTTTGAAATCATAGAAGATGTTGATTTTTCGTTAACAGCAAATAGAACAGTAACAAGCGATGCTACATTTGTTACAGCATCTATTTCAGGAGTTTCTGCAGTTGCAGGACAATCAAGAACATTTGTATATACTGTTGGTGCTGGTAAGTCATTCTTAGAAATTGAATTACCAAATGAAGATATTACTGAAGTTATTTCAATTACTAGTTCTGATGGAAATGAATGGACTGAAGTAGACCATTTAGCGCAAGATACAATTATGTTTGGCGAAAATAATGATACATCAACATCAGGCAATACACCATTTGTTCTTAAAGCAAAGAGGGTACCAAGAAGATATACAGTTGAAAGAGAGACTGCTGGTAGAACTCTTATAAGATTTGGTTCTGGAAAATTAACATTAGAAGATTCAGAAGTTATAATCAATCCAGAAGATTTTGTTTTACCTCCTACATTAAGGGGATCTGCATCAGGATTTACTCCACCTGCTATTAACGCAGCTCAATTTCTTGATACAAAAAGTTTAGGTTTTGCACCAGCAAATATTTCATTAGATGTTAATTACAGATTTGGTGGAGGTTTAGAAACTAATGTTGGTTCAAACCAACTTACAAGATTTAGAGAAAGAACAGTAACATATAAGACTGCTAATTTTGAATCATTATCTGCAGAAGAAGTAAATGTTATTGAACATAACATGAAGGTATCAAATGCAGAACAAGCTACTGGTGGTTCGGAAAGAGAATCTTTAGAAGAGATGAGAGAAAATGCAGCAGCATTCTTTAGCGCACAAAATAGAGCAGTAACGTTACAAGACTATCAAGTTTTAGTAAGAAGTTTACCTGCATGCTTTGGTTCAGTATTTAGAGCCCATTCAAGAAAAGATCCTGAAAATGCTTTAGGCGTAGAATTATTCCTTATATCAAGAGATACAGATAATCGTTTAATGGCTCCTGGTGGTACGCTGAAAAATAATATTGGTGTATACATAAACAAATTTAAATCATTTTCTGATTCAGTAAAACTATCAGATGGTAAGATAATAAATATCAAAACAGATTTTTCAATTGTTCCAGAACCAAATGTAAATGGAAATGAAGCATTATTAGAAGCATTATTAAAACTTAGAAGAGTATTTGATATAACCAATTCTAACTTTAATGATTTTATAGTCATACCTGATATTGTTTCAAGAATTCAATCTATTGACAAAATTAGATCAGTAGCATCATTCAATATAACAAATATAACAGGTAGTTTAGATGGAAGAACATATTCAAATGTTGCATTTAATATTGCAGCGCATACAAACAACGGAATCTTAAGATTTCCTGAATATGCAATTTGGGAAACACGCTTTTTAGATTTTGATATTATTGGTAGAGTAATATAATGAAATTAAGACAAGTACTAAATGAAGATTTCAATGCTCCTAAAAAGAAATGGGTGATCAAAAAATTATCAGAATTAGATCAAGATGTTCTTAATGAAATATGGGATATGTATGAACATACATATAAATCCATTGGCCTGATAGTAAAAAGCCTGAGTGAGCTAACAGGAAAATATAAGGTTTCTTTATTGATAGATGTAGATAAAGATCCAATGCCTGATGCATTCACGATCTATAAAGAAACACGATTCGGTAATAAAATGGTACTTGCTGGAACTGATGGCGGCAGAGAAGGAAAGAGCGCCTTGGTTAAGCACAAATTATCCAGCTTAAAAAAATCAGGTTGGTTTGTAGAAGCATCTCATCGTTTAGCTGAAATTTTTGTAGACAATAACATAAACATTGTTGATACTCAAGAAAAAGTTGAAAAGGTTCTTGGCAAAAAAATAAAATGGCTTGATGATAATGGTAAATATGAAAGAACTGTTGGTGGATCGTTAAAAGTAGTCAAACAATTATTCGGTAAACCAAAAATATGAGGTGAATAATGTATTTAAAAGAAGTATTAGATAACCCTTACCCATATAAAGTTACAACAGATACACCTGATAATATTCAAGTTATATTTGATACTGATTACGTTTGGTTTTTCAGCAAGAGAAAAAACAAGACAAAGATTGTATAAAAGATTCGCAGAAATGATTGCTAAAAAATATGGCTATGCTAAGATGCAAGATTCAACGCCAGGCATATATTATTTTGAGAAAATATAATGAGTGTAAGAAGAGCATATGTAAATAAAGATGCATGGATTACTGAAAAAAGTTTAACTGCTAATTTTGGTGGTTCTCCTATTCTTGAAACGTGGAATATTTTTGATTCTATAAAAGGAAGAAAAGAATTTGCTAGAATAGTTGCAAGTTATAATCTTTCTGCATTGACAGCTGATATTTCTGCTGGTAATCTTGTTGATCCAAGAACTGATACAACAGTAACTGCATATTTATATATGTTTAATGCTAAACATGGTGATGAACAAGCAAAGTCATTTAATCTTAATGTACATCCAATTACACAAGAATGGGATGAAGGTGATGGTTTAGATAATGATAACTTATCTCAAACTGGTTATGCAAGTGCAGTTTCAGCTCAATCAACAGTTGCATGGACAACAACAGGTGGAACTTTTCAAGTTGATTCAAATTCTGCTACACAAACTTTTGATCATGGTGAAGAAGATTTAAAAGTTGATATAACAAATATGTTTAAAGAATGGCTTGCTGGAAATACAGGAAATTTTGGTGTCATGATTAAAATGACTGATAACCAAGAAATCAAAACTGGTGCATTATCAGCAACAAGCATATTTACAAAGAAATTTTATGGAAAAGAAACAAATACAAGAAAAAGATCTTACATTCAGCTTGAATGGCCAGGTCAAATTAAGGATGATAGATCAGCAATTTCATTTAATAGTACAGGTCAATTATGGTTCTATAATATTGTAAACAATCAGCTGCAGGATTTAAACGGAACTGGTCCATTTCCTGGCAATGTTACACTTAGCGGTGTTTCTGGTGACGCTTCAGTTTCAGCATTGCATACTGCATTAACTGCAGCAAGACATGCTAAGGGATTATATAAATGTAATATTGGAACAATGCCTCTTACTGGAAGTGACTATGCATCATTTAAAGATAATTGGTTTATTTCAGCATCTCCAACTGCAAATTATACTCATGTATTTACTGCGATTGATCCTGCATCAGGATTTAGTGATTTTCAAACATCCAAGTACAGAATAACATATAAGAATCTTCAAAGAACCTATGAAAAAGGCGCTAAAGCAAGACTAAGAATTCATATCAAAGATGATAAAACAACATTTACAGCCCTAACAGCTGCATCAACTGCAGTAAGTACATTCATCTGTACTGATGGTACAATAGAATTTAGAGAATTGCAAACAGATGATATAGAAATTCCAGCTTATCAAATATCACATGATTCTAATGGAAATTTTGTTGAATTAGATACAAACAATCTTTACATAGGTGTTGATTATAAACCTGTTCTTAAATTACAAATGCGTGGTGAAACTATAATTATTGATGAACCTGATAAACATAAATTTAGGGTAATATAATATGCCAGAAGTAGGACAATCATTTAATAGTCTAATAAAATCATTATCAGGGTTTGGATCATTAAGTTCAAACTTAGCTGAATTATCAGTAACTGGTGAAAGACAAAGAATTAGGCCATCTATTGACTACAACCTTTTTTCAAACCATGTATTTTTTGGTGATGGTTTAAGAAAATATAGAAACACATTAAAGAAAATAGAAAATACATATCCTATCGGCCTTTCTGCAGGTGATACGGCATCGTTATCTTCTGCGAATATTTTTGCAGTTGATAAATGGAAAAAAGAAGCCTCTGGCTTTGATTTATTTGTACTTGATGAATTATCATTAACAAATACATTAACTGCTGCAGCTACAAATAATGATGGTGATACTATATTTCTTACATTTGTAAATAGAACACATAGCAATACAATAACAGGATCTCAAGCAGCAGTGGTAGATTCTATTTCAGGTAAAGCAGTTGATTTTGAAGAACAAAATATTGATATTGTTACAAAAACTTCTGGCTCTTCAAATGACCATATAGATTATCCGCTTACTGCAGAAACAACAATATCAAGAAGCCCAAAACTTAAAAATATGCTTCCTGAAGTATTATTTTTTGGTGATGATAATGAAGTATTAGAAAAATTACTTCAATCATTTGGTGATCTTTTGGATGAGCTAAAAGGATTTGCAGATCAGTTATCCCATATTAAACATACAAGTTATGAAGACGTTAATAGAGTCCCTAATAAGTTTCTTCCAGTCTTAGCTGCACATTTTGGTATAACATTATATCAATCTGCAGTGAATAGTGCTATTGAATCATTTTTTACTAAATCAACAACTGGTGCTCCAAAACAAGAAATAGCATTCGATTTATGGAATAGAATTTTAAATAACCTCATTTATCTTCTTAAAAGAAAGGGAACAAAAGAAGTAATTGATGCCATTGGCAGAATATATGGTATAGATCATAACTTCTTGAAGGTTGATGAATATTCATTTTTAAATAGAGATCGCTTAGTAAAAGTTAGAGAGGAAGTTGATACTCCTACATTATTTTCAACAGGGGATGTTTATGTACAAGCCCCTACAGGAACATTATCAGCATTTGATTTTGCACCATCCGCTAATTTTACAATACAAATGAGGGTTTCAGCTACTTCAGCTACTGAGCATATGCTATTTGTTCACCCATTGTATAAAATAAAATTAGATGCATCTGGAAATGTTCATTTTATTACAACAGGAACAACAACTGCTAGCACAACACAAAGTTCAATATCTTCATTTATTCAAACTAAAGATAAATTTTTGAATGTAGCAGTTACAAGAGATGACGCTACAGTGAAAGTTTATGCAATGGTTGTTTCTGGGTCTGGTTCAGGCGGTGATGATGTAGTTATAATGAATTCAGGCTCAACTGGTAGCATGAGAGATGAATCATTTTATTCATCAGCAGGTGCTTCAGCATTTGGTGGTTATTTTCCTGGATCTGGTTCATTTAGTGGCTATATGCATGAAGTAAGAATTTGGAGCGTTGCTTTAGATCCTGAAGATTTAAGAGAACAAACAAGGAATTTTGAATCAGCATCTTTTTGTAATTCAACTGCATCATTATCAGCAACATATGGTAGTTTATCAGCACATTACAAATTAAAGGAAAATAGAGTTATTCCAGCAAGTCATAATTTTATTGTAGATTCTACTACTGCAGCTAATACTGCAACACCAATTAATTTTGCTAACCAAACTGATAAAAGGTATAGAGTTTTTTCTAATATGCCTAAAATTTCAAGTTGGTATCCTACTGGACTTACTGTTGATAATGATAAAGTAAGACAAACTGATACTGAAAATGATATTGCAGATAGCGGCAATATATCTATGCACATGACCCCAGTAAATGCAATAAATAGAGACATAAGAAATACAATTCAAGAATTGAATATTAAAGAATTAATGGGTGATCCAGCAGATTTGTATAAGCCTGGATATAATGGCCCTATTACAGCTACATTAAATGATGTTATGACAAGATATGGAACTGTTATGTCTGAAGGATTAGAGTCAGGCTCTGGTCTTTCAGCTGCAGCACAGCATATTGGTGATTTTAATACATTTATTGATGTTATGGATAATTTCAATGATGTGATGTGTAGCATATTTCCATTTATGAGACAATTTTTACCTGCTAAATCTGTCATATTATCTGAAGGTATTTTAATTGAACCTCATATTTTACATAGGCCAAAAGAAGAAAGGCAAGAATATGGAATAAATACAATATCGCCAACATCAGTAAAAATTAACACACATTTTCTTGAATTAGACACTACTGCAGCCTCTGCATCTACAACTGCAAATTTTCAAGGGTTCCAAAAAAAAGATAGGATTCAAAAATTTATTAACAGGTCATTAACTGGCAGCCAAGCAATTAAGACATTATCAAATAGAAATGGTGATTCATTCAGCATACCAAGATTTTCGCAAACAAGAATAGGCAGATTTTTACCTGCAAAAGTTACACCTTCTAATACTGCTGAAACAGATGTTCAAATTACATTAAGTAGATTACTTATTTCACCAACTGCTGGTGCCTCAGCTATTAACGCAAATATAAATGGCGAAATAACTTTATTGAAATCTGGAAAACCATTCTTAACACAAGTTCCAGCCCTTAAATTTGAATTCCCATCTTCTGCAGATGGAACAAATTATTTTAAAGCGGTAATTGGTGATATTGACAATGGAAAAGGCAGAGTAATAGAAGGAAAGGATACAGAATTTACAACAAAAATTGATACAAAGAAAATACAAATGAAATTACAATTAGCAGATGTTGTAAAATCATTTACTGCTGACGCAAATTCACTTTCAGGTGAAATTGGTATAGTGAATATAAATGTTACAAATTTGTTCAATAACAGCATAAGAATTTTAAGAGTGGCTATTGGTAATAGGCAAGAATTATTTGATGAATTAGCTGGTGGCCAAGGCGGGGAAAAAATAAACACATAAAGGAGTTTAAATGAACTATCCAGATTTAAAGTTTAAATCAGCAAGACAAATTACAATTGAAGAAGGGCAAACATTATACGGTATTGCATTAGAAAATAAATGCGATAATATTTTAGAAGTAGGTACATTTGGTGGCTTTGCAACATTATGGCTTGCCCAGGCTACTAAAGATTTAATTGATATAGAAGGAAATGTTACATCTGTAGATTTTGGAAGAGATATTGAACCAACTGCGCAAGATATGGTTAATCTTAATCACTTAAGTGAAAATGTAGAATTTGTATTTGTAAGTGATGCAAAAATGTTAAATAAAGTTTTGTCTGATGTTGTTGCTAATAAGAAAATGATATTCATTGGTGAAAATCATGATAGAACAGATAAAATTTGGGATGCAATATCAAAAAAATTAGATGATTGCTTAATAGTTCTGCATTGTGTAGAATGCAAGTCAGCAACTGCTATGAAAACGCCTTCAGTATATAAAAATTTAGCAAAAGTACATGATAGTCATATTATAGAAACTGTAGATGATGCAGGTTTTAAAAATAGCTTCGGTATAGTAGATTATAAAACATCTAATATTGTTGTAGAAAAAAAAGAACCTGCAAAAAGACAATCAAAAAAACAACAAACTAAAAAGTCTAAAGAAGAAGAAAAGTAAATCATATTGATATTTATAATACTGGAGGAATAAATTGAAAATTAAAAAATCAGAAATTAAAGCATTGATTAAGGAAGTACTTAAAGAGAAAATGTTAAATGAAAGACCTGGTAAACCAAGACGGGAAAGATGGGATGCGTTTACCGATAAGGGTGATCCTATTTTAACTACTAGATCTTCTTTAAAATTTGCTCAGCCAGAAAAAAATGAATTTGTAAGTGATTGGCTTAGCGATAGTAAGGGTGGTGGGTGGATTACGCTTGTCAAATTTAAGGCTGACCCATATGGTGCAATTAAAAAAGATAAAACAATAGCTATTGCAGGAGCTGGCGATCCATCAAAAGGTAGCGATGCATCTAATCATAAGATAGGTGATGAACGAAGTTTTATTCATGATCAAAACAGAAAAGAAATTGGCCGTGGAACAATTTTAGGGCATGTTCAATTAAAATATGTACAAGCTGCAGAAGCAAAATTAAGACAATTAGCTGGTAAACCTTCAGTAGCTTTATACGTTTATAAATAAGGAGTAAATAATGGCATTTCTGGACAGCAGCACTGCAGTAATTGATGCTATTTTAACAAGAAAAGGAAGAGAGCTATTAGCAAAAAATGATGGCTCATTTAAAATATCTAAATTCGCATTTGGAGATGATGAAATTAATTATCAACTTTATGATGCAAATGCTTCAGATCCAGATGCTGATGTTAATAATCTTCCATTATTAGAACCTGTTTCAAATGAATCAGTTGCATTATTATATAGGCTAATTTCATTGCCAAAAGGTTCACTTAAAATAGCAACATTAACGCTTAGCCCATCTAAAGCAACATCAGATTTCAGTGACACAGTGACATTAACTGTTTCAACTAATAATGGTGAAGATCTTCAAGGATGGACAGCGGTATCAAGAGATTCTGATATTAGCAAATTAAATAATTCAAAGGCTGAACCTGAAGATGGAATAGGTACATTTCAAATTTTAACAGGCGTAAATGCTGGTTCTAAATCAGGCCTCGTAAAAATAGATGTAACAGGTATTAACACTGGTGCTAGAGCAGAATTTGAATTAACAGTTAGCGCAAGCGCAAGTTAAGGGGTGAATTAATAATGTCTTTCGTACAATTAGATACAAATAAAGATGTTGCAGATGAAACAGTAGAAACAAAAACTGCTTTTGAAATTACTGCATTGTCTGCAGCACAAAATAGAAATGTTTCAGCATTTGTATCAGAAAACTCTAGTACAGGATTTTTAGCAAATGCACAAGGAACAGCTACGACAATTCCATTAAGCTCTACAATCAGACATATTTCACATTACTATTTTTCATCAACTGGAGGAAATGTAGTACCAGTTGCACATGATCAAACTACTACAACTGGAATAACAAGAGCTATTCAGATTGGCAGGACAACAATGGATGATGCAGTTGTTTCAGGAACATTGACAGCTGTATTTGCATTTGGAACATCTGGAAATAATACTTATATTGATATTCCAGAAACAAGTATTACTGCATCAGTTGGCAGAAAAGGTGCATTAGTATCTCAAGGAAATACATCCAATATAGTAGGAACAGTGTTTTATGAATCTGGTTCTATGATTTTTCATGGTGGAACTGGATGGCCTCATTTCTTAGTTGAATCTGCTTCAGGATTTACATTTGGATCAGCTAGCGCCGGTAAGATAGTTTGTACTTCATTATCATGGAAATCTTTAAACATTTTAAAAAGAACAACTTTTTATTGCAGAGCGTTTAATAAGGAAATGAATTATACCAATAATCCTACTGCAATTTCTAATGCCGTAGAAGGAACAATCACTGGATCATTAACTGCCAATCCAAGAACATGGGTTACAACAGTTGGTTTATACCACGATGATGGTTCTTTATTAGCAGTTGGAAAAGTTTCAGCGCCTATTAAGAAGACCTTTGCAGATGAGTTAACACTCGGCGTCCAATTACAGTATTGATTTTAAGGTAAAAAAATAAATGTTTAAAGCATTCAGCGATTCAGATATTGTACCTATTTCATTTGATAATAGGCAAAACTTGAGTATTTCTACTGGAAGTCCTACTGCGACGCATGTTCATTTTTTTACTGGAATTCGTTCATTAGGGAAGATTTCATTCTTCGATGTTGATACACCTCCATCATTTGGTTTAACATTAACTAAAGAACTTAAGTATCAATTTTTATTTGATAAATCAACAGTTCCAGGTAGTTCGTTAACAGCAGAAAGAACATCAGGTATTTTTCTTTCTGCCCCAGATCAAGAATTTAAAAGTTCAAGCAATAATGCAGCTACAGCATCTCATCAATCTATATTCAATTATACTCATGGATATTTATATAGGAACGATAATTCTTATGTTGCAGGTATAACTGCATTACAAAGCACAAGCACAGCGTCAAGTATTTCAGTTATTAGATTAATTACGTTAAGAAGGGATTTGTTTAGATCATCTATAGAACCTAATTCTGTTAGAATGGAAATGAATCTTTCTAATACTTCTGCAACAGGAATTGTTGCAGGTGCATCAACAGGATTAGTTACTGCATTAGATCTAAAAAATCCATTTGGCGGTGATATTGGGACAACCGATAAATCATTTTTTGGTGTTCCTTGGGCTGAAAGCACAAGTTTAGATACTGCGACAAGTGGTTTAACAATTGAAGCTATAATTAGACCATACAAAGAAAATTCAGTTATATTATGGAGAAGACTTTCTTCTGAAGCTTGGGCTGGTGCAACTGTAGAAACACAAAATTCATTTTTAAAATTAGAGTTAACAAAATCAGCAGATAATGTTCAAAATGCATTTAGATTCTATATAAGATCAGTTACAGCTAATGATACATTTTCAGAAGATTTTGCAAAAAATGATATTCAAGCATCAGGTTTATTCATTCCAAGTGACGTAGGAATAAATTTATTTGATGGAAGATTTCATCATTTAATAGTTTCTTGGGGAATTTCAGGAGTTGATAAAAGCACAACAATTGAATCTGGTGCTGGAGCAGTATTTGGCTATATTGATGGATTTAAATTACTTAACAAAGAACAAGTAGATCCAAGAAGAGGTGGTGCTGATTCTGCTGGTGGCCCTGTTATTCAAGCAAATATGTTTGAACAAAGAATACCAATTAGAACAAGTGCAATAGAATATGTTGATACTCAAGATGCTTCACCTTCTGGTAATAATCTGTATTTTGGTATATCAAATTTCAATAGAGATGGCAAAGAAGATACGATTGGAGATAGAGGCTCATTATTAAATGCTAATAATCCTCGTATTGAAGGTGGTTTTGATGGTCAAATACAACATATAAGAATATGGAATCAAAGATTTACAGATGGAACTACTGGAATTAAGCAATCGGTTGAAAAAATTGTAAATGCTACAAGCTCAGCAGGTTTATCATTTAATAATTTCAAGGATAATTCATTAACAGGCACATTAGGTACTAATTTAATTGGTTGGTGGAATTTTAATAAAAGAAATACTATAACTGCCGCAGATGTATCACAAAATTCTAATACTGGTAGCTTGATAGGTGAATCAAAAATTGAATTATTTGATTATACAGATTTCACTGTAACTGCTCAAGGAAATACAATAGTTGATACATCCTTATCTGCAAATCCAAGAACATATTTATACATAGACATCCCAGAAAATAATGTTATTGATAATGATCTTAAGCAAGGAAGAATAATTAGAAGGGCTGCAGATGGTACACAAATTAGAGTAGGTATAATTTATTATGATTTAGGTGTTATAGTTTTAGATGCTGATGATACTAATGCTAGAATGAATTTTTTATGGCCAGCATCTGGGACAACTGGTGATTTTGGTTTTTCAGTAACAGGAACTAATAACGCTGCATTAAATGTTGAACGTTTTGTATTTAATTCAATAGATAACAGAGGTAGATTATTATTAAATGCTGTTGGTGAAGGAAATGAATTTAATTTTACTGAAAATCCAGCTGGTGTAGATGTTGAAAGTGGTGGAACAATATTAGATGAACCTGCTGGTTATATTACGTCTGTTGGCTTATACAATGATACAGGTGAATTAGTAGCTATTGGAAAATTATCAGTGCCAGTTAGAAAAGATGAAACAAGTAAAGTAGAAATACAAACAAAATTGGATTTTTAACATGAAACTAAGAAAGTTGAATGAAAAAAATGAAAGGTAGTTATAGTTATAGTTCAACACAAGCAAATTTTCCATTAAATTTTGCAAGAGAATTGATAAAATGGGGAAATGATAATATTCCTAATAATGAAATATATGAAGATCCCCAAGATGATTCTTATGGAAGAGAAGATGATATTCATTGTACAGTGCTATATGGCCTGCATGAAGAAGAGCCAATAAAAACAAGACAGATATTAAAGAAATTTAAACCATTTGAAGTATTTCTTGGTAAATTATCAATTTTTAATGCTGATAATTACGATGTTATAAAAATTGATGTTCATGGTGAAATGCTACATAAAATGCATTATACCTTAGATAAAAATATAAAAAATGAAAATAGTTGGCCTGATTATAAGCCGCATGTTACAATAGGATATGTTCAACCAGGAATAGGAAAAAAATACGTAGGAATTGATGAATTTAGAGATAGAAAATTTTTAGTTAAAACAATCATATTTTCATCTAGCGATGGAAAAAAAATAAAGATAAAACTATAATGGCTTTAGGACCTCCAACATTACCTATAATAACGAACAAAGATATTGAAAATGCTTATGTTTCGTTACAGGCTTCTGATGTTATTTACACTGATTTTGAAACATCAAGATTATTGACAATAACGACTGCTGATACATTAGCTACATCTGTTTGTTCAGTAACTGCAAGCTTAACTGGCAGCAATTCTAGTTCATATTATTCTACAAGAATGACATTATTCAATAGGGGTTTTGAAGAAAGCTATACGGGTCTTACTGGTAATATTGGAATCTATCAATTGAAAAAAAGATTTTTTGATGTTAAGATAAAAAATGGATCATTAACTGCAGCAGTAACTGGCGCACATGCAGATGATTATTATGATTCTGGTTCTGGAGCATTAGTAAGAAAGAGCAATGGTGTTACTTATGGCGCATTTCTTAATGATGAAGGAATGTTTGTTGTTACATCTGCATCATCATCATTGACAAGCATAGTTCAATCAATTACATCATTAAAATATAGAGCAATTGTTCAAAATACAGAATTAAGCGTATTTTGTAAATGCCAACCAAATGAAATGAATTTTACTTTAAATCCTTCAGCATTTAATATTACTGCCGGTGGAAATTATATGACTGGTGGATTGACAGGTAGCTCAAATAATGCTGAATTCTTTCCAGATTTAGTTTCAAGTGGTATTGCTTGGCAACCTCATATTTCATCAATAGGATTATACGATGATGATAATAATTTATTAGCAGTGGGAAAATTAACAAGACCAATGAGAAAATCAACTGACATCCCCGTAACAATTAGAGTTCAACTTGATATATAAGGAAAAATAATGGCTTTTAAGTTTATAAACGTCGGGGCTACTGGCGAATATCAAACATTATTCAATAGATTAATTGAGGATCCTGAAACTATAGATTTAAATAGCGATACACCAGGACCATTATCAAATGTATCTATTCCGCTTGATGCTATTGATGATTCATTAACATTTGGTAATATCATACTTGCGCAAGATATTGGTGTATCTGGTGCTTCTGCAAATAATGTTTCATTTGATGCATTTATTAAGCATAATGTTACTGGTGCAGCTAGAAGTACTTTTTTTGACGTATCTATAATGAGATCTAATAGTGCAACTACTTCTGGTTTTGATGGTTTTTATATTGGAAGTGTTATTTTAACAGGTGGATTGCATTATATAGAATTCAGAATAAATCATGACCAAGATCACTCTTTTGTTGTAACTTCAGATGCTAGTATTAATACAACTGATTGGCATCATATTGCTTGTGAATATGCATCAGGTGCCCAAACAGCAAAAATATACATAAATAGAGTTCTTGATAAAACTCAAACAATACAATTACCTACCGCATCATCTATAACAGGAACTCTTCTTGGTGAAAGAGCTATAAATTTTGGTGGTAGATTAGATGAAGTAAGATTATGGCTTGATACAGGTTCTACAACAGCATATGGGCAAATTGGTGCTGTAACTGCAATTGGTCAAGCTCCTGAAGATTTATCTCCACCATTAAATGAATTTCAACCTTCGGCTGATACATTGGCTGCATGGTGGCGTTTTGAAACAGTGTCTGCATTTCAATTATTTTCTGCAATATCTGCATCAATAGTGGACTCAACACCGAATAGTCATCATGGAACACCATCAGGATTTGAAGGGTCAGATAATATTTCCTCTGAAACAACAATCATAAATGGGTTATCAGCTTCTGGTGATTTAAAGAATTTATTAGGCGGTAATCAAGATTATGGTGGATTATTAGTATTAGATCCTCAAGATAATACTCTAAAATTAGAAATAGGTAACGAAAATTTAATCAAGGATGAGTTTAATTCCTGGGCAACAACAGGTAGTAATGTTACAATAACTCAAGAAAACAATAACATTTTTTATGGTGCATCAGGAATTAAAATTAACACAGTATCTGCTGATACTGGTGCCTCTATAAATGTTTCAAATTCAGCATTATTATATCAAAATAATACATATTCTTTAAGTCTTAGATATAGAACTATTTCTGGATCAGTATCAGCTAGAGTAACATTTGATTTAGGTAATTCTTCAACATCAATTACAGCAGTTTCTAATGCTACAACATGGGAACCAATTATAGTTAGAAATACATTGGGTGGAGCTACATTAACTGGAAAAGTAACAGTGATAGGTTTAAATGCTAGTAACAATGCTGGTTCATTATGGCAAATTGATGGTCTTCAAGTTTCAGAAGGTGATTATTCATCATCATTTGTAGGTGCAAGCAGAACAAGAAAATCAGGTCAAATGATTTGGCCTATATTAGATTAGGAATTTAAATGGATACGACAAATTTTCTCATTGAAAATAAGGTAAAATTTTTAACAAATGCTGGTGACTATAATGAACAGCCAGTATTTGTCTTAGTAACAAACAAATCTCTTACAGGAAATGAATTTGTTGCTATATCTAGAATAGTAAAAGAAAAAAATGAAGCTGCTTCTGGCTTGCTTAGTTTTCATTGGGGAACATCAGCAAATTTAAATAGCACAACTGGTTCAAAAGAACTTCTTCCAGAGTCTATAACAGGTGGTATTGGGACAGCTGCAAATACAACAACTGCATCTCAAAATCAATATACAATATCTACAGTAATAACAAAATCTAATAGGGTAGATGTTATTATTAAAGATAATAACATTAATGTTGGTGATATTTCAATAACAGGTTTAACAAAAATAAATAATGATTTGAATTATATTGGTACAGGTTTTAGACCTGCCCCTGAACAAACACCTCCTGATGGAACTACAGGTAAAAGTCAGGTATTGTTATACACATATAATAGGCAAGAACTTTCTTCTCAAATAACTGGAATTGAAGATAGATCAAATAATTCTATTTCAGCAGATATTAAAGGAACGGCATCTGGGGATGGAACAAGCGCAACAATTACAGGATTTACATATTCTCCATGCGATGGTGGTTTTAGATTAGATGGTACTTCTTGGATTGAAAGCTTAAGCAGTCATCATTTTAATGCATCTACTGCAAATGGATTTTCTGTAATGACCCATATTAAATTAGCAGCTACAGGAAACACAAATATTTTATCTGTTGGCAGCAGCGGTACAGAAGTAATTTCACTTAAGGAAGAGAGCGGAACAGTTAGATTAAAAGTTGGAGCTAGTTCAGTAACTGCTGGTTTTATGGATATTGGCAGATGGTATCATATTGGGGCTGTTGTTCATAATACTACAGGTAGTGAATCAGGTGGTTTTGTTTATATTAACGGAAATAGTGCCTCTTTTAGTGCCTCTATAAATTCATTTCCAGCAGTTAATTCTGATACAAGATTGCTCATAGGAAAAGATTTAGATTTAGCAAGTTCAGGAATTACAGGTACGGTTGGTATGACAAGAATATTCAATAGACCATTATCTGCAAATGAAATGATGATGAATTATTTGGGAACAATACCATCGATGGCAATACATGATAGTTTAAAAATAGGGTAAAGCTGGTTTAAAATCCTAAGAGGGAAGGGGGAAGGTAATAAACTACTCTATACTTTAAGGTTTTATTATGGAAATTATACATAACTACAATGAAATTTTACTTTTAAATAAAATATATGAAGCTAAAGATAAGAATATCATTTTATCATTAAAGCCTGATCATGAATTATCAAAAATTATTTCTATAGGTTTTGTCATAGATGAAATATTTTTCATTGTAGATAAAATTCTTGACCAAAAAAATTTTATTAGCAATTTATTCAAAATATTAATAGACAAACAATGTTTTGTTATACTTTACGACCTCAAAGAATTTTATTCTGTAATGATCAATAATGATTTTACTCCTGACATTTCGCTTTTCAAAGATATTAAGTTATTCCTTTATGATAGGTTCAATAAGCATATAGATTTAACAGACGAAACCATTCAAAAATTTGTAAATACTAAATGTCCAGATGAACATATGAAATTTTATACAAGGCTATTCAATTTTGATTTTTTTTCATATCAAGTGTTAAGTTCATCAAATCTTTCTTCATTGATTAAATATGAGCTTGAAGTATTACTGAAAATTTATCAAATAATGAAATTAGATTTCAAAGATAAAAAATTCATTAAATTACTTCATAATGCTTCTATGTATTACGCTATAATAGAAGAATTTGCAAAAATAAAAATAGATACAGATGAATTAGAAATGCTAGATATAAATTTGGTTTCTAAGTATTTTTCTGATTTAAAGGAAGCTCAATATCATGGTAAAATTAAATATCATTTAGATCATACATCTACTGGTCGACTTGCTTCATCATTTCATAACATACCTGAAAAATATTCAAAAATAATTATATCTAGATTTCATGATGGTATGTTATGCGGCATAGATTTTCAATGCTTTGAATTTAAGATATTACTAAAATTTTTTGATGTGTATTGTGAATTTAGCGATCCATATCAAGCAATTACAGATAAGATTAATTTGCTTCATTATAAAGGTGGATTTACAAGAAAACAAGTCAAAACAAACATTATAAAATGGATGTATGGTTCTTCTAAATACGATATTGATATTATTAATGCAACTGTTGAAGAGTTCAATATAAAAGAGAAATTAGAAACATTCAAAAATAATGCCGTAAAGAATCTAAGCATAACAACAAAAAATGGATTTAAAATAACCTATAAAACAGAGACTGAAGCTAAAAGAAAATGTATGAATAACATGATTCAGAATTTAGCCTCATTTACTTCAATTCAATATACAAATGCAATTACACATTATCTTTATTTCAACAATAAATTTTCAAAACTAATAGCAACAATTTATGATGAAATGATTATAGATATCCATCCAGATGAAAAAAATGTATTAACTGAAATTGTTAAATTCTTAGACTTATCAACTACAATAAATTATGGCAAGAATTTAGCGGAGCTAAAAAAATGATAGATACAGAATTCAGATTTAATAAGAAAAAGTTAGCATCGGCATTTAAAGAATATTTAACAAAATTTGATAATGGTGACGAAGATTTTAATCCAAAGCATGGCAAAGAAGTCGATTATTCTAAAATTGATATATTGAAAAAAATAAAAAACATTTATGAATGGGTATTACAAGAATCAATTTTAGAATTAAGGCAAATGTATATTCATGATGATAAAAAATTCAATGAAATTAAGAATGCATTAAATAGTCATATCGTAAATAAAATCAAAAGCGTTTCTGATGGTACAATATACTTAAAAGCTGGCGATATTTTTACATTTTCTGGCAACAAAGAAGAATATGAAGAATGGGTTCTTAAAAATAAAAATAATCAAGAAAGGCTTATAAAAAGTATTGTAAATGAATTTAATAGTTTGATAGATGGTACATTTAAGGATGATGATAACAAGCCTATTTTAAATGATGATGAATATATTGAACCAACAAAAGAATACACAAATGAGGAAATGGCGAATTTCATATTTTCAAAAATAGATGATAGCATATTTGAAGAAAGAAATAATTTAACATTTGCATTAAAAATTGAAGAAATATTACAAAATTTGAATCTAGAAAATAGCATGATAGTTAGAAAAACTATTTTTTCGCTTAAAGATTCTATAGACAAAATAACGGAGAAAGATGTTGAAGAATCAAACGAGGTTAAATGAATTAGATATTCACGTTGAAAAAAATAGATTTTCATATTTGAAAGCTAAAAAACTTGGCTATAAATATGTAGGAATGGGAATGTTTGTAAATGAAAATGGTCAATCTGCATTTTCAACTAGAAATGGAACAAGACTGCAAATATTAAAAGAAAAATATGATGTAAAAAAAGGTAAAGAAGACGAGCTTGGGGCGCTGCTTTCTAGAAGATTTGTAGGAAAACAAAGCAGAGGGCATGATTTTGAAGATTTGATGGTAAATTATTTTGAAGATAAATTTAAACAAACAAATATCGGAAATAAGCAATCTCCGTTTTCAGATTTAAAGATTGATAATGTTTATTATAGCGTAAAATATTCTGGTGCAAAAGACTGGAATACGATGTTAGGTAATTTGTTTAAAGGTGATTATCCTTGGCTTATTAGCAGCACATTATTAAAAACCCCAGCATCTAAAGAATTAAGAAAAATTGAATCTATAAAGGAATTAGAAAAATTTGTTAGAGGTAATAGAAATGACAATTCTTATTCAGTGCTTTGGGGTAAAACAACAGAAAATGATGATGAAGTAATATTGGATTTACAAATTTCAAAACCTATTAAAACTGTTACAATTTTAACAAGAGTATTAAAAGCGCTAAGGGCAGATTGGAGTAGATACAAAAAACCTATAAGAGGTGGATTAAAAGATATTTTTCAAACAACAATTACTAAATCTATAAAATTAAGAAATGAAGATAAGGTCATAGAAAAGCATAAGGATACAATAGAAAAAGACTTAATTGATAAAGCTTTTGCTGATGCTGAAACTATGCAAAAACAATACAGAAAAGTAGGAGTTGAATTAGCAAAAGACCTTCAAAATTGACTTTTCGTAGAAAATTCTTCTGGATCTAAATTTCAATCTATGATACAAGTTTAACAATGATGAATATTTGTTTAAAAATATATAGGTAAAACAAAATACAAGAGGAGAGGTTATATGGGACAAACAGTTCTTTTAGCAACATTTATAAATGATAGAAAAAAAGTCAGTTCAGTACTAAAGATTATAGCAAAAAATTTTGAAGTAAGAAATGATAAAGTTTTCTTGTTAAGGGATGTTAATTCAGATAATGATTTCATTTTATCCTTTAATGTTAAAGAAAAGGATATTGTATTTTCAGACATTATTAGGAATACAATATCTTTACACAGAAAAAAAGAAACAAACACATTATATACGTTAAATGCACTTAACGAATTAGTCATGTTACAAAATGATGGTGTATTAAATGAATCATTTCCGGTTAATTGGGATGACTATAATGAATGTATTATTTTAACACAATATAATGATAATGAAGAAGAAGATTGTGGAGAATTTCAATTAAAGAAAATAGATACCAAGCTTGTCAAAGTATTTACATTAAGGAAGGAATAAAAGGTTGAAACAAAATTTACAGGAGGTTTTTGTAAGCGTTATTTTGCTTGCTGAAGACACAGGTACACAACATACTCAGGCAGCAATAGAAAATGTATTAACACAGACTCATGAAAATATAGAAATAATAGTTTCTACATTATTTGATGCAGATGAATTAAAGAAAAAGCATGAAGATAATTGGAGAGTAAAGTTTTTAGATTCAGATCCGCAATCTGATTTTTTTAATGAGTGCAAAAAAATAGCAAGTGGAGACGTTATTTTCTATAAAACTGTAACTAATGTTTTATGGTTTCCAAGGCATATAGAAGCTCATTTAGAAGAATTAAGAAAAAATAAAAGAGCTAAATGGGCATTGAGCCATATAGAATACAGGGACGTAGATAATCCTGATCATCCATTAAATACAATTGGTTTTAGAATTGAAAACCCACCTGAAACTGAAAAAGTCATATTAGATGAGCTTGTTCATTATCCAGATGTTGAATGTGATTTTTCTAAATGTATTATTAGCGAAGGCGATGAACAAATTTTTTATGCTGGATTGATTTTGAAACAATGGTATGATAAAAACTATTCAGGTCTTATTCCAAAAGAAATCACAGTTGTTCAATGGGTTAAATTTGGAGAAGAAGATGGTATTACTGAAGAACAAGCTGCAAAACAATTAGGCATTCCTGCTACAACTGAAATTAAGGAAGAAAATAAATTTGTTGATGGTAATATTGAAATTATAAGATCAATTCCAACAATTATGGGTAATTCTCATTTAAATGAATATAATGATCAAATGAGAGAAGTAGTAAAAAATACAGAAGATATTACATCAATTGGTTTAAAAAGAACAATAGGTATGGGTGATGTTATTTTATGTGAACCTATTATAAAGAAATTGAAACAAAAATATCCAAAGGCAAAACTCACATTTTATACTGCAAAATCTGATATTGTTAAATTTTTTAAACATCAGCCAGATCAAATTTTTCCTATTGAACCTAATAGTCTTTTACAAGACTTTTTATCTACAACTCAAAATCAAATAAAATTCGATTTGGATCTTGCTTATGAATCTCGTTTAAAGGTTCCATTTATTGATGCGTTTGCTCAATCCTGTGGAATAACTTTCGATGATTACAAAGATAAGCATGTTCAATTTATAGATGTTAAAAGTTCATTAAAGTTTGATAAACCTTATGTTGTTGTTGTAGGAGATGGGTCAGGTTGGATTGGAAAAACTTGGGGTAAAGAAAAATACACTGATATTATAAAATATGTTCAAGGTAAAGGTTATGATGTAGTTGAGCCAGGATTTTCAGATTTTAGCGAATTAACTGATAAACAATTTCATGGTTGCAATTTAGATATGCTTGTAGAATTATTAGCTAATTGTGAATTTTATATTGGTACTGATAATGGTCCAATGCATATTGCTAAATCTCTAAATATACCTTCAATAATAATTGCTGGTGCTGCATTACCTTATTATAGCAATCCAAATAGAGAAGACATATATTATGTACAAGATAATGGGTTAGATTGTCTTGGCTGCAAACATTCACAATTTTTCTCAATGCAAGGAGAACAAATATCATTTGTTCCAACATGTGTTCAAGAAGAACAAGGAGTTTGTTTAAAAAGTATTCAAGCTAGTGATGTTCAAACTGTTATTGACAAATTCTTAGCAAAACCAAAATCATTGTTTAAACCAAGAACTAATACAAAATTCTATTTCAACATTCCTGGATATTCATATTATTATGATGAATCAATAGATCTAATTCAGCGTGGAAATATTGATTACCATCCTGATCAACATAAGGATATTTCAGAAGAATATGCTCCAAGATGGGAACAACTATATAACGAATATTCTGTACCATTTGTCGAAGAAGTAATGAATCATATAATTGACCCAACTAAGGAAAATTTTCTTGATGTTGGATGTAATATTGGATTAGTGGTTAAGGCTGCATTAGAAAAAGGATTTAATGCTTATGGTATTGATATAAACGGACCAAGCGTTTCCAAGGCCCATGAATTATTTCCAGAATTAAAATTTAAAGTAGTCAATCCAGACTATATGAAAAAAGATTTAGATACATCTCCTGATAGACCTAAATATCCTGAAATATGGGATATTATTGTAATGAATCAAACACTTGAACATATTTCAGATCCAATAATGTTTTTAAATGCCTGGAAAAATAAGTTAAGAGATGAAGATGGTTTAATGTTTATAGGAATTCCTTCGATGGATGAAGAAGGTGCAAGAGAAAAAATGCATCAATTCCAAACAATAGGCACTGGTGAACATATTTGGCTTCCAACAAATAAATCATTCGATTTTTTAATGAAAAAAGTTGGAATGAAATATGAACATCTTCAAGATACTAAAAAGGGAATATTCGTAAAAGCATGGAAAAAATAAAAATGATTTAAAAAAATTAGGCACATGTAGAGGATCAAAAGCATCTGATACATTATATCATATTTATGCAGTAGATTTAACAGATAGAAAACAAGATAAACTATGTCCAGGTGGTGATGGATCAGAACATGAAAAATTGAGTTTTTCGTATTGGATAAATGACTATGAAATAATAAATAAAATGCAAGACCCATTATTTTATGCAGCATTATCAAGAATGGAGTAAATATGGAAACTGTTGGAGACATATTAGATAAAATTTGTATTTTAGAACGAAGACAACATGCATTAAGGACTGGTAATCCAAAACATAATAAAGATCATTACAAATTAGTAGCTTTAAAGGATCAAAAAAAATTATTATTAGAGCATCTTTCAGATACCATGTATAAGGTTTGTTGGGGCGAAAAACCTGCAAAATTTGAAAAAAATAAGATTTATGATGCCGATATTTCTAAAGATAACAGTGATAGTATTATAAGCGCAATAACTAGATTAAATGCTGCAACATGGCAGCTATGGGAATTAGAAGATACAAGACGTGATAAAACAAATTCTGATAAGGAACGTTTAGCTGCAGCAGATTTGGTATCACATTACAATAAAATACGTAATGATACTATTGATCAAATTAATGAAATATTTTCTATAGTAGAGGAAGATCATGAGTCATAAAGTTTTAATATCTGGTAAAGATGGTCAATTATTAACAGACATTAAAGAAAAATTATCTAGCACTTTTTTTAATGTATATGCATTTAGCAGCAAAGGATTTGATGTAACAAATGATAAAGTAACTAAAGAACTATTCAATGATATTAAACCTGACATTTATATCCATGGCGCTTCATATCATTCTGTTGATCAAATAGAAAATAACCCAACAAAGGCATTAGACGTTAATGTAGCATCATTGCATAGAATATCTAACTTATGTAATAAACATAATACAACATTAATCAACTTTTCTACTGATTATGTTTTTTCAGGAAATGATGTTCAATTTCCACAAGATTATAGTTCAACCTCAGGTTTTACATGCACAGGGCCTTATGTAAGTTCAGGGCATGGTTACAATGAAAGATGGCAACCTAATCCAGTTAATTTTTATGGTATTTCAAAATATGCAGGAGAAATGACTGTAGCAAATACATGTGAAAATTTTATGAATGTAAGGGTTTGTGGATTATTTGGTAAAACTGGTAGTAGAGCAAAAAAAGGAATGAATTTTCCATTGATGGTTCTTGATAAAATAGACAACAATGAAGAAATGAATGTTGTTAATGATCAATATATTACTGTTGGATATACAAAAGATATTGCAGAAAATTTAGTTGAATTAATGAAAAATACTCATCATAAAACAACTTTTCATTTAATGAATGAAGGCATACTGACTTGGTACGACTTGGCTTCATTCATTGCACAAGTATTTGAAAAAGAATATTTGATTAAGCCTTGTTCAAGTACAGAAAATTATAGTAGTGTAGGAAGACCAAAATATTCTGCGCTACAAAACAATAATGCTGATAAATTGCCAAGGTGGGAATCTGCAATTGTTAGATTCTTAAAAGAGATAAAGAGGTTATAAATAGATGAAAAATTTCAATTTAATGGAACGAGAAGTGATATTCAACAGGCAATAATTCAAAGCGTTTTGAACATACTTTATAGAACAGTGAGAGATTAAATGCGTTACCATGCTGATGATAGAGGCCAAAGATATTGTGACATATTTCCAGAAGGAATGAAAGGTGATATTAATATAACTATTGTTGAACCAGGTGCTGCAGCTTTATGGCATCGTCATAAATATCAGGCTGATTATCAAATTGTTGTAAAGGGGTCATTAAAAATTGGTATATGTAATATGCCAAATACATATGATCCAGTTAATGAAGAACAAGAAGACGAAATAAATAATTGGGTTCATACATATTATGATATTTATAAAAACTCATTATACAATATAGAAAAAACAAAAGCACCATTGCTATTTGAAAAGCATACTGAAAGATGTGATTGGTTTTATTTGTCAGAAAGAAATGCTAATGAAGGACCGCTATTTATTCCAACTGGTCTTTGGCATGGTTGTTATAATTATACAAATGAGCCAGCAATTTTAGCGTACTATATTACAACTAAGTGGAATGGAACTGATGAAGATAGATCCCATCCAGATATAATGAATTGGGATTATAAAAGGATTGTAAAATGAATTATTTAACAGCAACAGCATCGGCATCAGTAGCAAATTATTTCGTATATTCTTCATCATCTTTTAATACAAAATTTATATAGCTGACAAAATAAATTAATACAATATAGTTAGGCTAAGACATATAACGAAAGGTTTTTTTAATGTTTGAAAATGTAGAGAAAAAAGTTTATCTTGTTACAGGCGGATTAGGGCATATTGGTTCTTATATTGTTCAGCATATAGTTGCATCAAGAACTAATTGTAAAGTTATAGTACTTGATAATTATTATAATGGATCAAAAGAAAATCTTGCAGATGCAAGAATAATCGCACCAGCTAAATGGAATGAAATAATTATTGAGAATTGCAATATTGAAAAACAATATAGCGTTCAAAAGATTTTCGAAAAATACAGACCGCAATTTGTATATCATCAAGCATCAATGCTTACAGAAGATACGACAAAAAATAGAATCTTAGGAGTCCAAGTAAATATAAATGGTTTTCAACATATTTTAGAAGGATGTCTTAAATATGAAGCACATAAACTCGTATTTGCATCATCTGCCAGCGTATATGGGGATCCAGACTATTTTCCAACCGATGAAACGCATCATTTTGACAATTGTTCTTTATTGTATGGTAATACTAAAATTGCTAATGAAGCGCTTGCTAATGCTTATGCAGATACAGAAGGATTAAAATTTATTGGTCTAAGATATTTCAATGTCTATGGCGAAAGACAATCAACTAAAAACTTATATACTCAAATTGTTCCAAAATGGATTAATGCCTTTATAGATGGAAAAAATATTGAAATTTATGGTGATGGTTCTCAAACAATGGATATGATTTATGGTGCTGATGTTGGAAGAATGAATGTTGTTGCAATGGAATCAGATTATTATCGCGGATGTACAGGATGGGAATATTTTGATGGCTACATAAATATCGGGACTGGTATTGAAACTTCAGTTATGAGCTTATTCCATATCATTAAAGATATCCTTGAAGAAAAAGGTATAAATACAAATAAAAGTACTATAATTTATAACGATCATGATCCAGCCTTAGTTAAAAAAAGATGCGCAGATAATCAGCTAATGCTTAAAATATTAGGATCACCAATGGTTGATGTAAAATCAGGAATAAGCAATACTATAAGAAAAATTTTGGAGAAAAAAAATGGAAATACTCTATGAAACATTTAGAGAATCAGTACCAAATGATCATTTAAGAATAAGGGCAACAGAGCAGGAATTTAATGAAACAGCAGAAATAGATATACAATGGAATGAAATTCCTGATAACACTAATGTTAATTTAAAAAGATTTTTCAGAGATGTTCAAGAGGCTGTTAAAAATACAATTAATAATAGGCAAACATTGAAACAAGAAACAAAAATTCAATTATTGCAAAATAAGATATCACAAAACATAAATACTAATATTCAGGCATCTGTGAGTGCTGATAGGGTTGCGTATTTGCAAACAAGAATTTATTAAGGAGGTTATAGTGAATGATTATAGAGTAGCAAAATTGTTTAAAAGCAAAATAAAAAAAATGGGTCTTGTTAATTATGATTTAGTAGAAGCAATTAATGAAATTATTAATGCAGATCAAAGAACCACTAAAATTGATAAAGAAGTATCAGTTTGTAGTGGTGATTATGGTAAAATTAAACTTGATAATATTGCTAATTTAACTATGCCAGCTATTGGTACAGTTAAATATATATATGATTCAAGGCGTAAAGGTTTTAGTTGTATTTGCGAAACAAATCAATTGATGTTAAATGGTTGTACATGTGGTTCAATAGAAAGGTTTGAAGAATGATAGATGTTTCTAATATTGTAGAAACGTTGATTTATTATGACGGCCCTATACTTTATTTAGCATTAGATGAAAATACAGGCAAGCATTATCTTGTGACTTACACAGATACATATGCAGATATACATGAAGAAATGGCTGTTGAAGTATATAAGGATGAGCTTGATACTTACAAGAATGTGGAGTTAAGATCATTCATAAAATCAAGAAAAGAAGCTACATTTATTTATTATCGGCTTATGAAAAAAACTCCACCGAGCCAAAGAACTGTACCTATTAAAAAAGTAAAGGATAGATGCTTACCAGAAAAGGGCACAATAATAAATGACAATAAATAAAACACTTCATATATTAGCATTATGTGGTATTGGAGATATACTTTCTCATATTACAAGATTTTCTAATCTTGAAACAAAATTTCCAGATTGTAAATTGAAAGTATGGCTTGGCGGTTTTGGTAAAAGTCCTCAATTCATGAAAGATATATTAGAGCTTGAAACTTTCAATGGTGAAATGATTGAAGTTGGCTTAATTAAGAATCTTACATTTCATAATCAACTTTTAGAAATGAGAAAATTCTTACAAGACAATGTAGTTAAAGAAAATGATATAATTCAAGATTGGTCTTTTTGCGATGAAATTTTTGACAATAAAAGACCTGTTTTTTGGGATTATAAAATGACTGAGGGTTTTGATTATGAGTATGGTTATCATTCCCAAGCTAATAAAGAAAATTATCAAATACCAAAGAAAAATACTGTTGCAATACAACCATTGACTAAATCTGGAAATGCAGAAGGTTTTGATAGTGATGTTGAAAGAGGTAGGTTCTGGGCATTAGACAATTGGAAAGAAATATGCGATAAATTACATGCAGATGGGTTTACAATTGCTATAACTGGTTTTGGTGATGAAGATTGGGGATTATGTGAATATTGTTATGAAAAAGGATATGATTTTATAGATTATGTTGGTAAATCAATATCCGATACATTCTTCTTTCTTAAGCAATGCGCAGGAAATATTGCTTGTAATTCTTGGACATGGGAAATATCAAGTCGATTATTGCAGCCAACAGTTTGCCTCTTTACAAAGAACCATTTTTTCATACAAAATCATATGCCGGACACCCAATCAAAATTATGGGATACTACATACATTGAAACAAATAATCAAGCTTCTCCAGATGATGTTTATGATGTATGGAAATATATGTACGACAACAAGAAAAGACCTGAAGTAAATTATTCAGTTTGTATGATTACTTTGAATGATAAGGATGTTATTTCAAGGTGTACACAATCTATGGAAATGTATTTACGAGGTAATGAAAATATATGGGTAGATGGAGGTTCTGACGATGGTACTGTATTTAGTAAGAGTGTAGTCGGTACTTCAATTATGGATGGTAAAGATGGTTTAAAATTTGAAACTGAAGTTAAGGGATTTGATTTAAAGATTTTCAAAAAAACATGGGCTGATAATTTTGAAGAACAAAAGAATTATGCTTTAGATCAAGCAACAAATGAATGGCGAGTATGGATAGATGCTGATGAAACTTATGAACCAATCTTTTGGAATCAGTTACCATGGTATATTTGGTTAGCTGAAAAAAATGATGTAGACTGTATAAGTGTTCCGCGTATAAATATAATTGAAGGACTTACTGGAGAAGAACTCAATGAGTACGCAAACAGAAACGGATGGCAAATTAGTGGCTTCAACTGGATCAACTATCCAGATATCCAACAAAGGGTTTTCAAAAGTAACTGCAAGTTTCGCGGAAGAACTCACGAACGAATTGTGGGAAGCAAAAGATCAACATTTCTTACAGGAGTTCACTGCATTCATCCAAAAACTAAGGTACGGCAAGAAAGAGGTTTTGAAAGAGAAAACAGACAATACGAAATAGAAGCTGAAAAGGTTTTTGAAAGGGTTATGAGAGATGAATGTCCGTCTAAGTAAAGAAGAAGCTGAAAAACAGAAAAAACGAATGTTTCTTATAAACGATCTAATTACAGAGCAAAACGATCAAAGAAAATATTATTGCTTAAATTGTGAAGAGCTGATTGAACAAATAGCTAGTAGTATGTATAATGCTATGGGTGATGGTTATGATATTTGTTTCAGCTGTTATTGCGATTGGACAAATGAACTTTTAGCAAAGCATAGAATCGATAATAACTGTAAAAAATTAAACTTTTTAATAAAAAGCATATGAAAACGATAAACTTACCAGAATCGAAGAAGTGAAAGGTTATCTATCAGATATGGACAAGAAAAAAATAGAATTATTCAAAGAAAAATATCCTGAAGAAGCAAAAATGTTCGTCCTAATATATGAGGAGGGTTTAGAAAGATGAGGCCTATTATTATTCATCACTTAAACTCGTTAACAATGGGTGGAACAGAGAAAATGGTTCAAATCATGATGAAGGATTTCGTAAAGGATCCTACATTCAATCATGTACTTGCATATCAATCACAACAAGACAGAAGTCGAGAACAATATTTTAGAGAAATTTTAGGTGAAAATAAACTCATCCCATACGCAAGCTATCCAGAATTCATTGCAATTGTTAAAAAACTTAAGCCTTACATCATACACAGATATTCAGCAGGAATACCTGAATTCCCCTTCATACCAGCAGTTAAAGAAAACACTAAACACTTTATCAGCACATCCGTTTTTGGTAACCAAGACGACACAATAGATATTGAAAAAGTAATTTTTGTTAGCAAGCATGTTCAACATTTGGCTGGAAGGTTTGGTGCTAAGTATATGGTTATAAGGAATGCTATTGAAAAACCTTATTCCGACAAAGATTTAAGATTTAATTTCAACATTCCAGATGATGTAACTGTTTTTGGCCATATTGGAAGGCCTGACGAAAATACATTTGAAAATATAAATTTACAGGCATATAAGGAAATTGAAAATAATAAGACAATGTTTTTATGGCTTCCACAAAGTGAATTGGTTGATAAAGCAATTAAAGAATTAAAAATCAAGAATATTATTGTTCTCCCAAGAACAACTAATGAAAATGAATTAAGTAAATTCTATAATACAATTGATGTCTTGGCGCATTCAAGAAAAGATGGAGAATGCAATCCAGCTGTGATGTGGGAAGCTTTTGCCCATGGAAAACCTGTAATATCACATTATGGACTTCCATTTAACGGGCACATCGAAGTTGTTAAAAATGCAGGATTTGTTGTTCCTCCAATGGACATAAAAGAATACATTCGCATAATGCAAGAATTTATTGATGGTAATATGAAAAAAGATTCAGCATCATATAGAACATTATGTAATAATGCAGAAAACAATTGGAAAACAACATGTTATGCCCCAGATATTTCTAAACAACAATTAGATATTTACAAAGGATTATTATAATGGCAAAATGGTCTAATAAAGAAAACGCATTAAAAATACTTGAACAATTTGATATTAAAAATTTAAAATTTGAATGCAAATCATAAGAAAAATAAGGTAGAAGATTTAAAAAAGGCAGAATTTTATTTAAGATACTATATAGAGTATTTAGAAGGTAAATTTGATTACGACTTTTTTGTTAAAAAGTTACATGAAAGGATGACATAGTGAATATTTTAGTCACTGGTTGTGCAGGTTTTATTGGTAGTCATTTGTGTCGAAAATTATTGAAAGAAGGACACACTGTTGTAGGTGTTGATGATCTTTCAGTTGGTTTCATGGAAAACATAAATGATCTTATTTTGACAAGTGCAAATTTTACATTTTGCGAATCAGACATAAGAAAATTGATGCATAAAGAAAATGGATATTTAAATTTTCATTTAGGTTGTCTTGATATTTTTACATTAGATATGGTATTTCATCTTGCAGCTAGAGGCGAAACTTATTGGTGCCAAGATAATCCAAAAGATGCAGTTGATGTAAATGTTAATGGTACACTTGAAATGCTTGAATTAGCAAAAAAATATTCAGTAAGACATTTTGTATTTGCTGATACTTCTGCTGAATATGATAATATTGAATATGCTCCTGAAACTGAAGTATCAAATTATCCTGAGTCAAGATCAATAGATATTTATCCTTCAACATATCCAACATCAGAATTTCAAGCCCCTAATGATAATACACCTCGTGGTATCTATTCAATAACAAAAATGGCTGGATCTCAATTTGTAAGAACATATGGTGAATTATATGGTTTTGGAACTACATTGTTTAGACCGTTTAATGTTTTTGGCCCTACAATGAATATTTTTAGAGACATTCCCCCAGTTATTGGTGCTTTTGCAAAAAATATTCTTGAACATAAGAATCCAGTAATTTATGGCGATGGTTCTAAACGAAGAGATTTTATATATATTGATGATGTAATAGATTTGCTTATGTTAACATTTACAAAAAGATTTCATAAAACTGATACGCAAACATTTAATATGGGATATGGCGAAAATTATTCAGTATATGATATTTATGAAATTGTCTTAAATGAAATATATCCACAAGTACCAGTTGATATCGCTCATTCATACGCTTCTCCTAAATTTGTTGATGATTTACCAGGACAAGCTCAATTAACATTAGCTGATATGAGAAAGACAACTTCATATTTCGGTTGGAAGCCTAAAATTGAAATAAAAGAAGGTGTTTCAAAAACAGTAAAGGCAATACGTGAAAAGTTGCAAGCCAAACAAACATAAATTATCATTAGTCAATTGTAAAATAGTTGATGAATGGACATATAACATTTGGTTGTGTAAATTATGTAGAGAAAAGTTTTTTTCAAAACATAATAAGAAAGGATTTATGGAGATTAATAAAATGAAAAATTGGGATGCAGAAATAGAGGAAATGATTAAATGATTATAACAAAGTCACCCTTAAGAATCGGATTTGCTGGTGGTGGTTCAGATATTCCTTCATTTTGTAAAGATTACAAGGGTGTCTGTATTAATGCTACAATTGATAAATACGTTTATGTTCTTGTAAAACGTAGACCAGATGATAAAATATATTTAAAGTATTCAGAAAATGAAATTGTTGATTCTGTTGATGATATTAAGCATGATTTTATAAGAGAGACATTAAAATACCTTAGCATTGATTTTGGTATTGAAATTATAAATTGGGCTGATATTCCAACAAAAGGCACAGGATTAGGATCATCTTCCAGTTTTCTTGTTGGTTTATTAAATGCACTTCATACATTGATGGGCAAACAAGTGTCAGCTAAGCAACTTGCAATTGAGGCATGTGAAATAGAAATTAACAAATGTAATAAACCCATTGGTTTTCAAGATCAATTTGCAGCTGCATTTGGCGGCTTGAATATGATGCAATTTTCAGTTGAACCTGAAAGAACGTTTATTGAAAAAATAGACTTTACAGATAGTGAATTATTAGAACTTTCAAATAATTTAATGATGTTTTACACTGGATTGACCAGAGAATCTGCAAATATTCTTCAAGTTCAATCTGTAAATTTAGAAAATGATGAAGATATTTTGGCTAGAATGATTGCTAATGTAGATATTGCAGAAGGTTTATACGTTAGTTTAAAGAACAGGCATTTAGGCCATACTGGAACTGCAATGGCAAAAAATTGGACCCTAAAGAAAAGTTTCAATAAGGATATATCAAATGCGTTTATAGATGGCATGCACGATATAGCAATAAATAATGGAGCAATGGGAGGGAAAATAACTGGTGCTGGTGGTGGTGGATTTTTAGTTGTTTATGCACCAATATCTTGTAAGGATAGAATAGAGGCTAAACTTACATCATTTGCAAGTGGTATAAAATTTATGCCAGCTAAAATTGATAAATATGGAAGTAGAGTTCTATTAAATACGGAGGAACACGTATGGTAACTACAGAATTCAATGAAGCTATTATTAGTGAGCTAAATAGGTTAAATGATGATGCTGAAACTGTTGTGCAAATATTATCTGATATTGTAAATGCTGAAAGAGTGTTTCTTATTGGAAATGGTGGGTCTGCTGCAATTTGTGAGCATATAGCAAATGACTTAATGAAAAGATGTCGTATTCAAGCGCCAACTTTAAGCTCTGCTGCATTAATAACATGCCTTGCAAATGATTATGGTTTTGAAAATATGTATTTGAAATTTTTGCAAGCTCATAAATGTAATATGAATGATATCATTATTGCAATTTCTTCAAGCGGCATATCAGAAGACATTTTATGCCCCTTGTATCATTATAAAGATGAAAGCAACATACAAACAATAGGTATATCAGGCTTCTATTTATTTCCAGATGATATAACAGATATTAGAGTTGATATTCAAAGTCATAATTATGGAGTTGTTGAAATGGTAACAGAAATATTTTTGCATGGAATTATAGAAGAAATTGTTTGGGATTTAGAGGGTAATGATAAAGATGAGTAAAATAAAAACATTTCCAACAGAAGAAAATAAAGAAATAAAGGTACTTTTTCAATGTGCTGTGTGTGATCATGAAATTTTTGAAGATGATGATGACCCTGTAGCAGTGATGCCTTTTATTGTTTGTCCAAAATGTAAAGTGCCACAAATGACAGAGGCTATTTATGAAGAAATTTTGAAACAAGTAAAAACTGCTAAATCTGGCATTATTGTACCTGGTCAAGAAGGTGGCCCAAATATCTAACATATGGAAAAGTAATTTAGAAAATCCATCAAGATTTAGATTTAAACCTTTAGAGGACTATATCAATAATCAAATTAATGCACTTTACAAGCATAAAATTGAAAAAGATTTAAAATGTACATGTGATATAAAAATTTTAATGAATAGGGGGTGTGAATGTGGCAGTTTTAACAGGCGAACAAGAGCTAGATGAATTGATTAAAACAAATTTGCCAAATAGAAAATTTGAAGTTAGGAGTGTATCAATACATGATTGCTATGAAGATTTAAGAGAATTACTTCCAGATCATTTTCCAGAAATGACATCGGAATTTTATTTAGAAGAAATAAATATAAATTCTGAACCACAAATTGTAGAATCTTTTTCATATCAAAAATTTGAAGTTATTGATAATCCAACAAAAGTTTACGTTAAGTACAAATTGAATGGAATTACGCATATTGTTATCTGTGATAATCTAAACTTAAAAGAAGTTGCAAAAATTGTAGAAACCAAAAAAGAAGGTTGCAATTGTGATATTATGCTTCTTATGAATGAAGGTTGCCAATGTGGAGGAATGAATGAATGAATTACTAACAGATAAATTTGGAACAAAAATTGAAGTAGGAAACATGGTTGCGCATGCTGCTGTAAAATATATGTATAACACAGCAAAAATGATTGTTGGCCTAGTATTAAGAGAATTATAACAACAAATCAGTATTATACCAATTGAAAAATACAGTAATTATTTCAAAACACCCAGAGAGATTCAAAAATGAAGTTTAATCCTAATGATGTCCATATAGTTATAATAGGAAATGATAGAATTCTTGATTATAGACTTAATCTTGAAATTTTACGCTATAACATGAGCTTTGGAGATAAATTATGGATTACAACGGTATTCAATGGAGAACCTAATGGGCTGCCTTCTGGCATTGGCGAAAATACTTTTCTTTATATCAAAGAAAATAGAGGATATGGCTTGGGTGCTCTTGATGCGTTCAATGAAGGACTTTCTTACGCAAAAATCGGATATAGACCAATAGTAATTATAATGAACTTTGATGTATGGCTTCTTTCTGAAAAAGGTCTTGTAGATTTTGTAGAAGATTTTATGGAATCATGTAAAGATTTTGGCGCAGGATTACTTCCAGACCACGGCTTACCAATGACTGATTGCATGATATTCAAAAGACAATATCTTGAAAAATTATTGCCAATTAAAACTAAAGCAATTGAAACAAGAGCACAATCTCCTAAATTACAAAAAATGTATGAAGGAACTGAACTTGGTTTTGCTAATATGGAGGAATGGATGTATAATTCCTTGGTTAGGTCAAAAGATACAAAAGGCACGTATTCAGTTCAACTTGGTTGTAATGATATTTGGTGGCAATTTCAACGAGATGGTGCTCCAAGATATCGTTGGACTGAAAAATATACATTAACTCATGAACATGATTACAAAGTTCAAAGATCATTGCTTAAAAAATATAATGCAACAAAAGGAAATATTATTCAACACTTTTTAGAAGGAAAAATAGGTTAATGTTATTAAATAAACAAAATAGCACAAGAAAAATGATTCAACAAGAAATTCTACAAACAGAAATGCCTGTTCCTGATAAAGATCCTCAGCAAAAGAAAAAAAATGTAAGACCAATTGTTGAATCAATTGTATCAATTCAAGAATATAGGCGTTTGTATAAAGAATTTTCAGGTATGTTTCCAGATGATAATTTTTATGAATCATATCGTATTGCTTTAGAAAAAGGCGTCAGAAAACCAAATAGAACTAAATCTAAGGTTGCTAGAAAATTGAAAAGAAAAATACAGGCTGCTTCTAGAAAAATGAATACAGGAACGAAAGGACATACAGCGCTAAGATGAGTGAAAGATTAGGGGCTTATAGATATTGGCAAGATTTAGTTAAAGAATCTAAGTCAAATGGCTTGTTAAATGGCAAAGGTTATTCAGTATGTTCAATGCATGATCAAGACGGTATTATAGCAGAAATATTCAATATAATTGGAACAAAAAGTAAAAGATTTATTGAATTTGGCTGTGGTGATGGAATGCAAAATAATACTTTGTTCCCTCTAACATTTAAGGATTGGTCTGGGTTTTGGATAGATGGGGATAAAGACCAAATTGATGGTGCTATGAAAAGAATGCCATATTATAGAAATGCTGAAAATCTTGACGTATTACATGAGCTTATAAATGCTGAAAACATTGATGATATTTTACGAAAATATTCTGAAGATAAAAATAATTTTGAATATGATTTAATGGTTATTGATGTAGACTGGAATGATTCATATGTTTGGGAGTCTATTCATTCAATTAAGCCACGTGTTATTTGTATTGAATATAATTCTCATATACCTCCAGATATTTCATTAAGAGTCCCATATAATAAAGAAGTTGAATACGCAGTTTGGACTGGAAAATTGTTTTTTGGTTCAAGTCTTTTAGCTATGAATGATATTGCTAAAAAAATAGGATATACTTTAGTTGGTTGTTCATTAGCAGGATCTGATGCATTTTTTGTTAAAGATGAAGATTTAGAACAATTTAATTGGCCATATACAGGATTGGATAATGTTCAATATTCATATGAACCACCAAGATTTGATTTATGCTTCAATTTAGGTCATCAATCTCATCCTTGGGCAAATGAAGAATTTTTAGAATTGACAAAAAACGAAATAAGAAATTCTATGGCAGAAAAAAATGAAGTTAAGCTATCAATAGATAAGAGGCCTAAAATATGAAAAGACATGTAGAGATTGGCTGTGGTAATAACAGAAGAGATATTGAAGGTTGGGAAAATATTGGTGTAGATCTTATTGAAACTGAATGTACTGATATTTTATGCAACCTTGGTTTTGAGGAGATGCCTATAGAAGACAATTCAGTTGATCTTGTTCAGGCATTTGACGTTTTAGAACATATTCCGAAAGTTGTTTATGAGCAGGCATATGGAATTAAAAGGTTTGATGAATTATATTCTACAACAAGAACAAAAGCAGAGAATCAACTTCTAGATTTTTACAAAAAAGAAGGTAAGTTTACTGATGAAGAATTGAAGACTTTAAAATTTGAAGATTTTGAAGAAGTAAAAGTTAAACAATATCAAAGACTTACCCCATTCATATTTATAATGAATGATGTATTCCGTATTTTAAAAGATGGCGGAAGATTTGTTGTAGAATGCCCTTTTGGAGATGAAGCATTTAATAGAGATCCTACACATACCTCCAGATTATCAGAGGATTGGTTTAATTATTTTAAACAGAATGATAATTTATATGCTGATCAAGGATTGGTAACTTGCAATTTCAAAATGCACCTTAATAATTTTAGGCAATACTTATGGACTGAAAAAGATATTATCCATACTGAATTAATTGCCACTAAAAATTCTGTAGCATCAGTTACATCATTTCCAGCTAAAAATAAGAAAATGATAGATACAACAGATTCTAGAGGTTGGCCTATATCAATTCCGGAATCTGCAGCAACTGAAGAACAAAAATTAAGAAGGCCAATTATATGAAAATTTATCTATTCTTAGACTATGAAGCTAAATATATTGTATATGCTAATAATATGATATCTGCTTGTAAATTTTTTATAAATTGCATGATAAAAGATTCATTAAAACATTATGAAAAAAGTTTAGTTGCCATAGTAGAGGATTATAATAAATTTTCAAGATTTTCAATTTTAATTTACAAAAAAACATATTTCCAAAAAGAACTGATAGAATACATACAAGATTATAACATTGAAGAGCATGAACTTAAAGAAGGAAAAGTTTATTGAAAACAACAATATTAGTAATACAAACACCCCATTATGATTTTTGTTCAGCTTCATTAATTCAAGGGCTTATTGAACTTAAAAGGTTAGGTGAAGATATTGAAATTAAATGCGTTGAAACATCAAATTATGCCGAAGTTAAGGATAAATATACATACGCTGATTTCGATGACAAATTTCTCAAAAAGTGCGCTAAAACTGATCATTTTCTCTGTATTTTGACATCAAATAACAACGTCCAAGAGCATATAGCGGAACAGATAAATAGGCCCGAAAATACAATATACATTGATGGAGAAGATACATCACCTTATAAGAAAAAACCTGAAGATTTTCCACTTTATTTTAAACGTGAAATGATGTTAGATATAGAACATCCTCATAATGTTAGGCCATTTCCATTTGCTGCAGAAAATAGATACTTTAATTTACAAAGGTTTGGAATAAGATCATGGAAAGATAAGACATTTAATGTTTCATGCATGTTTGGTCCTCATGATGATACAAAGCCTTGGCGTAGAGTTATTGAAGCAAAATTAAAAACAATGGAACTTGAAAATTCATCAATTGGCCCATTGTATGGCGGATCTCCAAAGGCAATTATTGATACTGGGAATAGAGATCATTCAGACTATTTTCATGTATTAGCATTATCAAAAATATCAGTTGATGGTTATGGTGCATTTGGTTGTAATGCAGCAAGATTTTGGGAATCTTTAGCTAATCAATGTTGCCTTATTACGCAACCTATAAAAATTCATATGCATAAACCATTCCTTCTAGATGAACATTTATTAGAATTTAAAAATACAGAGAATTTAGAGGATTATATAAAATATTCAGACCCAGAAGCTATTGAAAAAATAGCAAAAAATGGTTTTAATCACTTAAGAAAATATCATACTACAGAATACAGAGCAAAATACTTAATTGATCAATGCAGAAATGAAGGTATTATAGTTTAAAAATACGTAATCATTTTTTAATACAAATTGAATGGTGTAATCAAAAATAAAGGAGGTTTTATGAAAGCATTAGGACTATCAAAAATACATCATATCAATATACCAAGTACAGTTCAATACATTAATGATAACATTTTTGCAAATATTGGAATAGGCAAAGATGGTTTTGCTGTTATTGGATCTGCATGTAAAGTTGGCGCATCAAATGATATTGATATTGCAATTGATATTAATTCTCTTAATTTAGGGGCAACAAAAAAACAAATACTTGTACATTTTTTAGAAGAGATAGAAAAGTTTTCAGATCAAGTGAAAATCATTTGGGGGTTCAATATAATTTCATTTGCCCAACGAATTCAAAATTTTAATGGCAGGCAAGATAATGAATATGTTCAAGTAGATCTAATGTTTGTAGATAATTTAGAATTTGCAAAATTTGCATGGCATAGTCCTGGAGATGAATCTGAATACAAAGGTGTACATAGAAATCTTTTGCTTTCTGCTATTGCAAAATCAATAAGATTCAAATTGCTTGAATTTGATAAAGATAACAGAGGATATGAGCTTCCAGCTATTTGGGAAAAATTATGGTTTGATGTTCAAAGAGGAATTGTAGAAGGCGTTCAATCAAGAATAGGAAAAACTGGAAAAATATTAAAGTCGCATAAAACAATAAGTTCAAAAGTAATTTCAACTGATCCAGATACTATTTCAAAAGCATTATTAGGAGATTTTTGTACAGTAGATAATACATATAGTGTTGAAGAAATAATAAAGGTTATAAATAGTGAAAATTTTATTCATAAAAATGTTCTAAAAACAATACAAAAACGGTTTAATGAAGCGTTGCAACAAAATTCATTAGATTCAGTTTCAATATTGGAGGAATAAATGATTCATGGGCACGATTTATTTGAAAGCACTGATGTAGCATATATCAAAAATATTTTAGGAAATAAAGTAGTCATAAATATTAAAGTAGATCAAGTAGCATTTGTTGTGATGCGTGATGGTTTTAATATTAGGTTTTTTGGAAAAGATGGAAGGCAAGAAATTGATTATTTGAAACGTGTAAGCATGGATATTTATGAAAATGGCATAAATACAATACAAAATGCTAGATGGGACCTTTTGCCTGATAAGCATAAAATTTTTATAGAATTATTTAACGATGATGTGCAAACCAATATTTCTTATTCAACGAAGCCAAGAAATGACATGATTGTTAGTTATATAAAGGATCCAAATAATAATGTAATTTTACCGAATGATAAGCTTAATTCAATTGTAGCAGAAATATTGAAAATAGATCCACCGCCTGTTTTATATTCAGGTTTTTTGAGTACTTTTCAGCAAAAAATGCTGATGAAAATAATTTCAATGAATAAATGTGTTAGAAAAAATTATTTTTCAAAGGATGATAGTTTTCTTAAGGTTATAAATTTGATATTTACACCTTTAGACAAATTAGCTTGGCTTTCAAATGATGGATACGAAGGAATAGTAGTTTATTCTGAAAAAGAAAATGATATATTCAAAATTGTAGATCCATTATTTACACAAAAAATCATAATAAAGAAAAATGATAGATTAACATTAACTGAAAAAAAATGTATATACTTAACTGTATTTGACAGTATAAGAAAAAATTTTAATGAAGCATTTAATGATTTTAAAGCTGATCATGTAAGTTATGAAAAAGCATTTGTTGATTTTGTATTTGAATTAACAAGATTAATAATTGTAAATGATAAGGGGAACTATAATTTATTATTAAATAAAAAGGCATTTAAGATAGGTATCAAGCATGTACCAAAAATGGAAAAATTAATACAATATTTTTGGTTTGCAGAGGATATTTTTAGCATTACATTATATTCATTGAAAGGTATCAAACGTATTAACAATTCAATCGGGTTAACAAAAGAAATAAAAGATGAAATGAATGTATATGCAGAAAAAGTAAAAACCATTAAAACAAAAAGCAAAGGTTTCAATCCAGATGATTTTATGGTTAAGCAAAAGAAAGAAATTTCATTATTTATCGGTAGGTTTCAACCACTTCATGGTGGGCATGCACTTGTAATAAGCGAAATGAAAGATAAAAATAAGGCAATTTGTATAATTAATACAGATAAAAGAACAGGTCAAAACCCATTTGGTTCAGACTATCAAAAAGAATTGTTTTATAAAGTATTTCCTGACTCAAATATAAAATTGATGTTTTCAAATCAAGGATTTTTGCCATCAATAGCTAATGAATTAAGAAAGGAAGGCTTTGAAGTTACAAAATTTTATGCTGGACTTGATAGATTAAAAGAATATAAAAAATGGTCAAGTAAATTATTTTCTGATGAGATGCCAGAAGAAAAAAGGTTTGATATAAAGTTTACAATGGCACCAAGATATGCATCGGGCAGCAACATTAGGTTTAGCATTGAAAATAATGATTCAGATACATTTCATGAATACATGCCAGAAGCGCTTCATAGTGAATGGAATAAAATGAGAAAGGTAATATTGGCAATAAAGGAGGAAGCATACAATTTTTAGTAACATTTTCCGTAAGAGATAATTACAGAGACTTGATAATAAGAACAGATGAAGAATTCAATATTTTAAAAGGCTTTCAGCGAAAAGATATAGATGGCGGTTCATGACTTTAGATTTATAAAGGATGGCTATATTGTTTGTAATTCTAAAATGCATGAACTTATTTGTTGTAAAGGCCCTATAGAAAAAAGTTGGAAGGTAAAATTACAGAATTATGTTAGAGGATTAGCAATAACAGATTTTTATATTTACGCTGGAACATCGACAAATCATTCTAGGGCACATCATGATCAAATTGCAGGAACTGTAAATAATGTAATATTTAAAATAAATAGTAGGAATGGGCAAATATTGGATAGGTATTCATTAAATGAAAATGTAGGCAAGGAAATTTATTCAATTGTTGCTATAGAAGATCATTAAAATTGACTTTTCGTAGAAAATACTTCTGGATCTAAAAGAGCATAATGGAATTACATTATTTGAGAAAATAAAATGAAGCTAAGAACTATAGCTGAAAGGATCATTGGCAAAACAAATATAAAAATTGATATTATGATGCCAATCAATCTTACTAAACATGCAGAAGAAAGAAAGACAAGAAAAGAAGGGGAAACAACTAATAAAGATATAATGACCGCTTCTAAAAAAGCATTACCTAAAATAATTGAATTATTATTACAAGGTAAAATTAAAGCGGCGACTATAGTTTTGGTAAGGGACAAAAATATAAATGTTTTAGCACAAATTTCAGGTGCTGGGAATGATAAATATACATTCAATGTGATTACAGTTATGAATAAGAAAGATTTTGAAAATAGAGGTAATCATAGAGAAATTCATGTATGACAGGTGATATGCAACATCATATAGATAGATACGATGCGTATAAATATAACTGGTCAGCGCATACAGCAGGAAAACGTTATGGTAAAAGATTTCAATGACGTTTAAATAGAAGGAAAGGCAAAAAATTTGAAAAAGATTTTTGATCCACAGGCAAAAGTTACAGCAAATGCAGATAGAGTTTTTGAACATTTAGAAACAGGGCTTACGGCACCAGTTTTAATTGAATTTGATCCATCTAATGCATGCAATCATGGATGCTCGTTCTGTATTTCAGGCCATATCCATTTACCAGAATCTAAGGGGCTTCCAACTTTTAATCGTAACATGTTATCAAGAGATTTGATGATAAGGACATGTGAAGAGTTTGTTGAAATGGGAGTTCGTGCTGTAAACTGGACTGGTGGAGGAGAACCAACAGCAAATCCTGCATTGAAAGAATGCATTGAGTATCTTGGTAAAAATGATGTGAAGATGGGAATGTTCACAAATGGAACATTACTTCATACATTTGATTTGTTTGATACACTTTTAGAATATATGACATGGGTAAGATTTTCAATTGATGCTGGTGATCCTGAAACTTACGACAGAGTTCGAAGAACTGTTAAAGGTAAAAATGATTGGTATGTAATGTTTGAAAATCTCTGTAAGCTTTTGGATTTAAGAGTTTCAAAAAATCTTGCCGGCAATCCTAACGAATGGTCTCAAACAGATATTGGAGTTGGTTTTGTTATAACCCCTGATACTTATAAAGGTGTTGTAAACTTAGCAAAAGCCTTTAAAGGTCTGCCGGATGATAATTTTTTAATCCCGCATGTTGACTATGTTCAATACAAACCAGAAATCGTAAATGTAGAGCGTGAAGGTGGAATTCAAAGAGAAGCAAAATTTTGGAAAGAAGAAGTTCAACCGTTATTAGATGAGGCAAAAGAAATATTAGGTGATAAATTCCAGATCAATGGTTATCACTTTCAAGATTTAGAAGATGATCCAGAACTATTGGGTCGCACATATAAAAAATGCTTGGGTAGTCAAATTTCCCCATGTGTTGGTGCAGATGGAGAAGTTTATGTTTGCACAAATCATAGGGGGCATAAGCAATATAGCTATGGTAATTTAAGAGATAGAACATTTGAGGAAATTTGGAATGATATAACTAATAGGCAAAAGGTTATGCATCAAATAGATGATGTTGAAAAGTTTAGTAATTGTACACAACTTTGTAAGCCACATGAGAGTAACAAGCAAATTTGGGCTATGAAAGAATTGAAACAAGATATGGATGTATTTCTTCCTAATGTAGGTGCGTATGAAGAATATAAAAATACTGTATTGCATGAAATAATGCCAGCAAAAAGAAAAAATATTACACATTGGGAATTTATTTAGAGAAATTTAATGAAATTATTTGAAGCTGATCCAGCAAGAGATAAAAAGTTTAGAGAGGAAGCACGTCGTGCTTTTCAAAAAGTAGAAAAACAAATAAAAAATGATTTAAAAAGTGGATTAATGCAAAAAACAATAGAGAGGTCTTATGATGATTATGCTGGTGGTGGTTATGGATACATATTTGATAAGCTCTTAAATAAATATAGTGATTTAGATATCATGATAACTGATAAAAATGATGCTAATCAGTCAGGTAGATTCTCAGTAAAGGGAAAGAAAGACTTAACGATAGTTATTCCAGCCTTAGATCTAAAAAAACCTAAAAATACAATAAATAATTTTAAGGGTAAATATGAAACCTTTATACATGAATTTATTCACTATTTAGATCTCAAAAGAAGAAAAGGCTTAAAATACAAAAAAGGCAAAAATTTTAATTACAGTGGTACATCAGATTTATTAAGAAAAAAAGGTAAGGGCGCATATTATAATGAACCTAAAGAATTAAATGCATATTTTCAAGGTGGTGTAGCTTGGCTAGAAAGATTTATGAAAAGATTAAAAAGCGATAACCCAAGCACATATTATGCCGTAAAAGGATTAGACGCTAATAAATTTATAGAAATAATGGGCCCAAAAGCACTTAACAAAAATTGGTATGAAAAACTAAACAAGAAAAACAAAAGAAAAATAATGGTAAGGCTTTGGCAACATTGGAAAGAACATATAAAATAGTTTAATAATATAAGCTTAATTGTTAAGAGATAATAGAAATGTTATCTCTTTTTTTTATATGTGGAGGTTATATGACTTTTGAAATAAATAAGATAAATAAAAAATTAGCAATGTTTATGTATGATGAAATAATCAATGCAGTTAATAGGCCAAATGATATTGATTTAATAATAGATTCTGGCGGTGGTGCATTAGAGTACGCAGTATTTATTTATGAATTTTTAAGAAACATACAAAATAGAGATATTGGAAGCATCAATGTAAATGCTGTAGTTATTTCAAAATGTTTTTCTGCAGCTATGTTAATTTTTGCAGCTGCAGAAAATAGAGCAACATATCCAAGTTCAACATTTATGACTCATGATGCCTCTATTGGATTTAATGCTAGTAATTTAAAATCAATAGAGACTGCATTAAGATCTAGCGCAAAACATGAAGAAATTGGATATAAAATATTAGCAGAAAGATCTAATGAAAATAAAACTTTTTGGAAAGAATCTGTAAGCGCATACAGTGAATTTTATTTCGATGGAAGAGATGCGCTAAATTATGGTTTAGCAACTGAAATATTGGAGTGAAAAATGAACATAAAAAAGGTTTTGCTACATAACGTTCTTGTTCTTAATAGGTCTTGGGTTCCAATTCACATAACAACTGTAAGAGCTGCAATAGGTTTAGTTTTTGTAGATGCTGCAAATGTTATAGCAACAAATGATATGCTCAATATTTATAATGAAAGAGTATGCTCTGAGTTTGAAAAATTAAGTTATGTTGATTGGATATCTGCATCTAAATTTCTAGATGATTCTAAATATGAAATGTTGAGATCTTCAAAAAGTAAACATTTTAAACCATCAGTAATTGTATTAACAAGATACAATGGCGTACCGAAATATGATATTAAATTTTCTAGAGTAACCATATATGATCGTGATAAAGGTAATTGCCAATATTGCGGAAAACATATTAGGAGAAGTGATTCAACTATAGATCATATTTTGCCAAAATCTAGAGGTGGAAAAAATACCTGGAATAATGTAACATTATCTTGTAAAAAATGTAACGAATTTAAATCTGATAGAACTCCTATAGAGGCTGATATGGAATTATTGAACCCCCCTAAAAAACCATCATGGGTATCTATAAAATTTGGAAAAGTTAGAACTATTCGTGAACGTAATGAATGGATTAAATTTACTGGTTCTGTAGAAAGTGAGGTTGATGAAAATGGACGTTAAAAAATGGGTTAAACATAGGACTATATTTTTAATGTTAGATGCAAATAAAGCCTATTATGAATTAAAGCAGGGCATGATAACGCCTCTTATGTGCTTTCCTTTGAGGCTTTACATGCCTTGGTATAGGTATCATTGGAACCCTATTTGGATTCATAGATTGATAACTGAAGTATGTGTACAAATATTTGACACTGCAGAAATACAACTTTTTAGAAAAATGCTTATGGATGATCGTAAGTTTTTTTCTAAGATGTGGGATACGACATTAAATTCAAATAAAAAAATTACTCATTATTGTGCGCTAGCTGCATTGAGTTGCTTAGTAGATGAAAATGAAGAGAACTGGAGGATATTTTCTAAATTAGAAAAATGTTTTCATGGAATGGTTAATGACGGTGCTTATCGTGAAGGTACTCATTATGCGATTTTTGTTGTAGAAGAAGTAAAGAAGATTATCCCAATGCTTTTTAATCGTCATGGCAATAGAATCTATAATACACAATTATTTGTTGATATTAAAAATGTAGAACAATGGCTAAATAATGTATCATCTAATAATATTATAACACCAATCGGGGATGGTTGGCCAGAAAAAGTAAACATATTACATAAAAAATATGCAGCAATTCCAGAAAAAATAGAATATCAAGATATGACGATTTATGCAAACAAGGATTGGAAGGTTATAGAACATCATCGTCAAACTGGATTTACATTACATGAACATGCAGAATTAAATGGTATTCAAGCAGCTTATAAGGGGAAATGGATTTTACCTGGAGATGGAATGCCTTCGTATTCCCTGAAATGGAATAAGCCTTTTGATTGGTATCGCCCAAGAAATCATTGGATAACTGAGCATTGGTTAGATTTACCATTTTTATGGAGATTTAGAAAAGATTTGCCAAGAAGAAAGATACAATTTATAGCAGAAAATTTACATATTTTTGATTCAGGTATAAATACAATAAGATTACCAGCCTCAGAAAATATTGATTATGATAGAAGGAAAAATTATGAAAATATAAGTTGGATTAATAAGGATTTTATTGTAGAAGTAAATGGCGCAATTTATGGAATAAAAAAATGTAAATCATATATAACAACTGCTTATAAAAAACAAAAACAAGTTTCTGTTGTAATAATAACAGGAAAAAATTTACATACAAAATTTATACCCTTAATAGATTTTAATAAAACAATGGAGAAATAATGAATAAGATAATTGCACTTGATTTTGATGGAACTACTTTCAAAAATAACTTTCCAATGATTGGTGCGCCTATATGGGATGTTATTAATAAGGCAATTATATGTCAAAAATGTGGTGATAAAGTTGTTTTATGGACTTGTAGGACTGATGAATATTTAGATCAGGCAATTGAAGCAGCTAGAGAACATGGGTTAAAATATGATTATATCATGGAAGATCCTGAATGGTCTAGTAATACATCTAGAAAAATAAATGCTACAATATTTGTCGATGATAAAGCACCTGGCAGCATAGAATATTTTCTGAATGAATTTTAGGAGATTAAAATGTCAGATTCAGAAAAGCTGGAAATTGCTGCAAAAGCTTTAAAAGATATTGTTAGATATGCAACTATTAATAATAAAAATCTAATAAGGCATATGGCGCAAGAAGGATTAAGAAAAATACAAGATCCATCTAATAAAAAGAAAGCCATATACACTTCCTAAAATGATAATTAATAATAGGGGTCAAAACATAGACGATTTTGTTTATGAAGATTTTGAATTGAGAGATTATCAATGTCACAAAGGATTAAAAATGGATGTATCGGTTTAATAATAGTATCATTTCTATTATTATCTGTTAGCTGTGATCCAGTGCCAGCAGATTTAAATGGCCCAGATCAAAATACATTGCCAACAGATGGTGAATTAGTAGGGTTATGGATAGCTGCTGATGGAGATCATGTAAATTTTATAAACAATTTTGATTTTCAGCGATGGGCAGATGATGATTTTGTTCATTGGGGCAAATATGAAATAGTCAATAACAACATACATTTTGATTTACAAGGTTATTTAACAAATGCTAGGAAATCTAGAATAACATATGGAGATATATGGTTTGATGCATGGGTTGTTGAATATGATAAAGTAGATTTAAATTCATTAATCATAGCTGATCATGAATATCAAAAGTCTGTAGAATTTGAAGCCGGCAATTTTTAATTGCATCTAAAGTTTAAATCATCATACTTATGTATTAATAATATATTGTAAGGCACATTAATAAAATATGACTGAAGCGAGGGCCGTGGCTACATCTTATCTAAAATGACAACGAAAAAGCCACCCTATTTATCTCAACAAAAATAAAATCAATCACTGAAGCGACTGAATTGGCTACATCTCACTGCAAATGAAACTGCCATTCATACATATCTCAGGAGGATATAATATGGGTAAATTAAAAGCACATGCACAAAAGCGTGATGCAATAGTTCGTAAATTTAAAGAAGAACAAGTAACTAACTTTATGGATGGAATTTCTTATAAAGTTAATCCGTTAGATACATTAAAAATTATAGCATCATCTTCAATTTTTGGTGAACCTTCCTATTATCGTAAATCAAAAGCAAGCAGAAGTAGATCATATGTTCATATGCAAATAGATAAAGTTCCATTTTTATTTGCTCATTATAAAGATCCAAAAATGTCAACTGAAGATGTATTTGAAGATGCAATTGATAATGCATTAGAATTTGATTTTTTTGGAACATTGAAACTTGCTGTAGAGTTACGTTCAGCATATCAAATGAGATTAAACCCATCTGTAATTGTAATGAGAGCTGCAGTTCATCCAAAAAGAGTAGAATTTTCAAAAGAAGCTCCTGGGCTTTTGCGTGATACAATTCGCAAAGTTATTCAAAGACCAGATGATTCATTTAATCAATTTGAATATTATATGTATATGAATGGATCTAAAAAAGGATTGCCATCAGTTGTAAAAAGAGCTTGGGGAGATAAGCTTACAAATTCTCCAGCATGGGCATTAAAGAAATATATTCAACCAAGATTATTTGATATTGTAAATATTGCCCATCCAAAGAAATCAGAAGCCTTAGCAGAGCTTATGACTACTGGTGATATTAAAGTTGATGAATCTGATACAAAATGGGAAACTTTAAGGGCTCAAGGAAAGTCATTTAAGGAAATATATGAAGCTGGAAGATTTAATCATATGGCTTTGCTTAGAAATTTAAGAAATATTTTTACAGAAACTGAAGATCTAAATTTTGCAAAAATAGTTGTTGAAGATCTAAAAAATGGAGTAGAAAAAGGTAGACAGTTCCCGTTTAGATATTATACAGCTCATAATATTTTGCATGGTAATAGAGATATAAATCATTTACCAATTTTGCTTGATGGTTTAGAGGATTGTATTGATTTAGCTATGGATAATTTTCCTAAGCTTGATGGCAAAACAATGTGTTTAGCAGATAATTCAGGTTCAGCACATGGTGCATTACCAAGTCAATATGGTACTGTAAATGTTGCTCAAATTGCAAATCTTTCAAGTATAATGACTGCTGCAAATTCTGATGAAGGTTATGTTGGAGTTTTTGGTGATACATTAAAAATATCTGCAATTAAAAAAAGAGCAGGTATTCTTGAGCAACACAAGAAAATAAATGGGCTTAGAGGTACTATTGGTGGAGGAACAGAGCATGGTATTTGGTTATTTTGGGAACAAGCATTAGCTGAAAAACAACATTGGGATAATGTATTTATTTATTCTGATATGCAAGCAGGTCATGGTAATTTGTATGGTCATGGCAGAATTGCTAATAAGTTTTTAGTTGCTGGCGATAGTAGGCATATCGATGTATTAAAATGTGTTCAAGCTTACCGTGAAGAAGTTAATCCAAAGGTAAATGTATTTTCAGTACAAGTAGCAGGATATGATAATTCTGTACTTCCAGAAAATTTATACAGAACAGCTTTACTTTCAGGTTGGACTGGAAATGAAACAATTTATGCAAATTCATTGAACAATGTTTGGGATCAATTAGAACAAAGGCAATAAATAAATAATCAGAAGCGAGGAATATAGTTACATCTACTTATAAGAGAGAGACTCTGGTTCGAGTCCAGATTTATGGAAAATGCCAGCTTGCTGGAAAATGCCGTAAATAGCTTAATAGGAAAAGCGCTATATTTCTATATCCATTTATCTCTGAGTATAAAATTAGATAGTAAAAAGAAGCAAAATGTTTAGCTACATCTGGTAAAAATTGTCCTCAAAACAATTGATACGGTTCAAACCCGTTAAGATTGAGTTGATTTCGATCAATTCAAATGCAACACTGCTATTCATACTGATCTCTTTTATTATCGATAAAAACGAATGTCTTGGTATAAAAACCAAGGCATTTTTTGTTATAATATATAGTAAGAAACAATTAGGAAAACAACTTATAACCTTTTTAGGAGGAGCTACATGGCTTTAGATTTAGAAAAGATTAAAAATAGGCTGAATCAATATGAAAACCCAAAAGAAGGAGGCGGAGGAGGAAACGATAAGCTCTGGCGGTTAGATCCAGGTGATGGAGAAGCTTCTGCAATAATTAAATTAGTACCGTATAAATATGCACCAGAGGATCCATTTTTAGAGATGTGGTTTCATTATGGGCTTGCTGGAAAGAATTTTTTATGCCCTAAAAAAATGGATAATGTTGAATGTGATGTTTGTAATTTTGGTTGGAAAACATTAGACAAATATCGTGAAACAAAAAAAGAGGAATATAAGAAACAGCTTGGTATTTTATTACCAAAATGTCGTGTTTATGTTCCAATGGTTCAAATGGATGAATTAGATAAGGGCGTAAGATTATGGGGTTTTAGTCCAACAATTCATGAAATTTTGTTAAAAATGGCATTTGAATTTGGGACAGCGCAAGTAGATATTACTGATCCAAAAAATAGCCCAGAATTTAAAGTAACTGTTCAATCACCTCAAAAGCATGGTGGTTTATTTAATAAGACTGAAATTGTAAAGGTTGAAGAACAGCTTCAAACTAAACTTTCTAAATTAGCTGGTACGCAAAAAGAAATAAATGCTATTTTGGATACATGCCCAGATATTAGCGAAATTTATTCATTGAAATCAATGGATGAATTAACAAAGGCATTGCATGAACATGTAGGTGGTTCAGAAGGTAATGAATCTAATTCTGATGATTCAAGTCTTGGTACTGCTAAGCTTGATAATAGTAATGAAGAATCTAAAGAAGAATCATTAGAGGATATTGGCAGTAAGTTTGAAAAAATGTTAGGTGATGAAGAATAATATTAAAGAGGTGATTAAAAATTAATGGCTAAGAGAAAAGTAGTAATCAAAGAAGATTATGAAGAAGACTCTAAGTCAGATTCATCGCCTGGAACGTTTAATGATATACTAATAGATACACTGAAAAAGGATCTTGGTGATTCTGGCTCAGTGTATGTATTAGGAAAAGATGAAACGCCAGCTGATGTAACTGAATGGTTATCAACAGGTTCAACAATATTAGATATGAATATATCTAACAATCCATATATTGATGGTGGAATTCCAGTAGGTAGATTAACAGAAGTTCATGGAGATCCAAGCACAGGAAAATCTTTAATGGCATATATGATTCTTGCTGATTGTGCTAGAAAGGGTGGAGTATCAGTTTTAATTGATACTGAAAATGCTGCGAATATTAGCTTTCTTAAAATGCTTGGTTTAGAGCCTGATAAAAATTTAGTGTATTCACAAGCAGATACAGTTGAAGATGTTTTCAATATTATTGAAACTATCATAAAAACTGTTAGAAAAAATGATAGAAATAAGCTTATAACAATAGTTTGGGATAGCATTGCTGGAACATCAACAAGGAAAGAAATGGAAGAAGATGTTGGTAATGTTCAAGTTGCAATGGTACCAAGATTATTAGGGCAAGGATTAAGAAAAGTAATTAGGCAAATTGGTGATCAAAGAATTGCATTAATTTTTCTTAATCAATTAAGATCAAAAATCGGAATGGTTTTTGGTGACCCTATGACCCCTCCAGGTGGTAATGCAGTTCCATTTTTTGCAGATGTACGACTTAGATTATTAACTGCTGGTAAAATTAAGGCTGGTAATGATATAATTGGCGTTGGTACAAAAGCAAAAGTTGTAAAAACTAGATTCGGTCCGCCATTTAGAGAATGTATTTTCAATATATATTTTGATAAAGGCATTGTAGATGAAGAATCTTGGATAACATATTTGAAGAGTAAAAAGTTAATAAGAAAAGAAAAAGAAAAATCTCCAATCTCTTTTATAAAGCTTGATGATGATGCTGAAGAGTTTTCATTTAGAGATAAGGAATTTGCTAAATTTATCAAAAAACACCCAGAATTAAGTGCTAAAATTAAAAAAATGATCAAATTAGATATGTATATTGATCAAAATCCTGATAATAGGGATGAAGATATAGTGCTAGAGGAAATAAATGAAGATGAAATTTCAAGTTTGTAGTTTTTTTGTTTAAAATGGAGAAATTCTTTATTATTACTAATTTGTAAAGAGAAATTCTAATTCTAAGTTATATTTATTCAAAGGAGAAACACATGTCACAACCGTATTTGCCAAATGAAGTTGTTAACGCAGTAAAGACATTGCAAGGCTTTATTGATTCACAAAAATCAAAAGCTCTTGGCGCAGCTCAACCAAGATTTGGCGATAATTTTGCTGTGTCTGATAAACCAGCAACTGATCGTGCAAGATATTATAAGACTAATATCAATGCATTGAATGAAGTTTTAGCAGGGCATGCAGTTGAAACACAAAATACATGGGTAAGTGGCTTAGTTTCCTAAACGTTAGGAACATAGATTTACAAAATAGGCCTCCCAATAAAAAATTTTGGTAGGCCTATTTTTTTTGTAGTTTTGGTTTACTTCTCGATAACTAATGCTTATATTAAAATAAGTGAAGTAAAATGCTCAATCATATCGAGGAGGCAACATGATCAATAAGTATTTCAAAAATGAAAATTTAGAATTACTCAAAGAAGAAGTTGCAAAATATTTTAGACAGTATCATCCTCAAGGTTATGGCACAGCATTTAATTATAATGATAAGGAAGATTATAATTGGGATGATGAAAAAAAGGTTTGGTATTCTCGGGTAACTCGATATTCACATTGTGATTAATTATATGGGGCGTTGGTGTAAATTGGAGAACACCTACCGCTGAAGACGGTACATTCAAGGTTCGATTCCTTGACGTCCCACCATTTACTCACTAAGGATAATATCATGAAAATTTATGTTGAAAAATCAAAAATACGAATTCCATTACCAAAACAGCGAAATGAAATACTTGAACCTAAGAAAGGTCGTGGTGCTCGATACAAAAGAGCAAAGGAAAAATTAGGATGGAAACAGGAGATTGCTTTTGCATCATAAACGCAAAAGACCTAAGAATCGTAGGGCTGGATGTTTACTTTGTAAACCTCATAAAATGAATGGTATAGAAAAATATTCCAGCAAAGGATATGCAAGAAAAATTGATATTCAAGAGAATGATAGAAAAAAAGAACAGCTTAATGAAATAAAAAATAATGTGGGGCTATAGCTCAACGGGAGAGCACTTCCCTTGCACGGAATAGGTTGAGAGTTCAAATCTCTCTAGCTCCACCAAAAAATGAAAGGTTATTAAATGTCATTTATTGTTTCTAATACTCCAGGATATAAGTTGCTAGGGAAAGATGATAGAAAGATCTTAAAAGCATACCGTAAAGCTTTTATGAGAAAAAGAAGTTGGTTCGACTCCAACCTTGCCCAGCAAATTTAAAATTAAAATAATATGGAGGCGTAGCTCGATGGAATGGGCACTTGATTGTCGATCAAGCGAACTGAGGGTTCGATTCCCTTCGTCTCCGCCAAATCAGGATGAGATATCTATAGTATCGTTAGAGAAAGAGGGGCTAAAAGCTATAGAACTTTTAGGCAGACTCGATTGGGTTTAAATCCCAAATCATCCGAAAAATTCAGGAGGTCATTTAACTGGCAAGATCTCTGCCTGTGAAGCAGATGAAGAAGGTTCAAGTCCTTCTCTCCTGACCAAAATATGACTCGGAGTGCAAAGTGGATAGCAGCTAGACTTTCAATCTAGTGATAGCGGGTTCAATCCCCGTCCGAGTCACCAAACTTTTAGGAAAGGTAACATGGCACGTACAAATCGTAAGAAATTTAGAGATCAAGAAGATAATTTCAAGATGACTAAATCAGAAGCGAAGCATGCTAGAAAAACAGCAAGGCAAAATAAGAATTGGTTATTAGAGGATGAAGATGATGATTGGGAGTTTTATAATTTCAATGATGAAGAAAAAGATTTAGATAATTTGAGTGACATATTAATTAGAAAAGTAGTTTAAAATGATGTTATTCTTTATTATATAGGAAAGTAAGTTTAATATGGGTCAGCGTCCAAGTTGGAGAGTGGAGACGGTCTGTAAAACCGTTGGCTTAGCCTGAGTAGGTTCGATTCCTACCTGGCCTACCATAATATAATAAGGAGAATATAATGGCTCAAGATGGTGGCTTAACATTCAGAGAAAATAGGCAAATTAAAGATTTTGAATTATTTGCATCTGTTGAAGAAGATGGAAGGGATGCTTATACAGAAGAAAATCATGATATTGGTTTTCCTATAGAATTAAAAACTTCAAGATATGATTTTGATTATAGGAATATTGATTTTAAAATAGTTTCAAGTCCAACAGAAAATACGATATCAAAAAAATTACCTACTCAATATTACATTTTTTCTATAGGCAAAGATATTAAAAAAGATGGTTTTAACGATTTTGAAATACATGATTCTTGGTTTATTTCTGGTGAACAGATGCTACCTTGGATTAATGAAAAACTAGAAGATTTGAAAAATAGAAAAAGACAACTCAATTTAAATATTGAAGAACTTGAATCTAGATTTTTATCATTGGCTGGAATAACATACTTAGAACTTAGGGATATGAAACCTTATCCTAAGCAAAAATTCTTTAAAAAATTACATGAAAATTTCCAGTTTAACCAAGCTAATGAAATTAAAGATCTTGCAGAAACTTTGAAAAGAAAATACAGTAGCGATCGAAGCGAAAGACCAGATTCTTATCATATTTCATTAAAGAGAATTATTGATCTTGGCGCTAAGAAGTTTGGATTATCTAGTCATGAAGAATTAGAATTTATTATGGCTAGGTTGAAAATTCAATATCATGTAGTAAAGGGTGTAAGATGGATTAAACAAGAACTTATGTATCCATCAACTGTTAATTTTAGAAATCAATAATAATATTGGGGGAGAGCTGTCCAGGCGACTAGCACCGGACTGTTAATCCGGATAAAGATGGGTTCGAGTCCCATTCCTCCAGCCAAATATTTGAGGGTTTGTCGTAATCGTCTAGCAAGGCAGCTAACAAGTGACCAAGTTAAATATATGATTATTTTCTACGCGCATAAAATTTAAGATAATATTTGCACCCTCCCGGATTCCAGAGTCCCAGTCTGCTAGAAAACGAATTGGGAAAGTTTGTGGGGTAACCTTTTAAAAAACCCTGCTATAAATTTATATGATGCTCCGTCTCCTCTAACGGCAAGATTACTGGCTTTGAACCAGTCGATGCAGGTTCGATTCCTGCCGGAGCATCCAACTTTTTTTAAAGGAGCTTAAGATGAAAACCTTCATCAATACCGTTAATACTTCTTTAAACAATGTTTCAGTTTTTGTTTTAAAACCAACTAAGAAAACTGATCGAGTTAAAAAAGTTGTTTCTGTAATTGAATTGCCTAAGACTTTTTATAAACGAGAACATGAGTTAAATTTATTTGATAGGTTCGTATAAGAAAGGTTACTTATATGTGCGGAAATTGTGGAAGAAATGATAGATGCGAATGCGATGAAACAGATGAAGAATTAGTTGCTCTTGTAATTAAAAATTTGAATGATGAAAAATTTCCAAGAAGAGATTTAACTGAAGTTATTAGAATTCTCTGGAGAGAAATATATGATCTTAAATTGAAAAATAACAAATTAGAAAAAGATCATATAGAATTATCATGGATTAAATGTCCAGAAGGAATGGGCCGATGAATCCAACAGGTATAAAAAACAAAAGACAATTGATTAGAACAAAAGAATATTTACAACATTTTCAAGAATACAGAAAAGAATTAGGTAAACAAAAAATAGCAGAAAATGAAATGAAAAGAATTGAAATAGCTTGCGTAGATTCGGTTATATCTACTTTGAAAGAACAAGTTAAAAACTACAAGAAAAAAGAACCTGCTCACGAAAAAGGAAATGATGGAAAGGATTCTAAATGACTGATAAGCAATATGAAAAGTTTTTTCAACAATGCAATGTAATTGAATGTATTAAAAAATTGCAGTCCCTTCGTAGCTCATATGGTGGAGCAGCTGGCTTTTAACCAGTTGGAAGTAGGTTCGAATCCTACCGAGGGGACCATAAAATTAAGGTCGAGAGTTCGATCCCCCCCCCTCACCAATAAACTCCAGTTCGTTTAATGACAAGACGCAGAGCTACGAACTCTGTAATAAAGGTTCGATTCCTTTACTGGAGACCAGTTTAAAAGTTTAAAATATAAGATTTTGTTTTATTATCTACTGTAAGTAAAATAATTCAAATAGGAGATAATGAAATGACTTCAAGAGATCAACACTGGAAGGAACTTTATGAATCTGCTAATGAGATGGGTTTTAGGCAGGCTCAGGAGCATATTCCTACTCCAATGATTGTAACTGAAAGAATTAATCCATTAAATGATAAATCTGCAATTAAAAAGGATTATATAGTAAATGATGGAGTTTGTGGATTTGCCTCAATTGTAATTAAGCCTGCAACATCTTCATTTGCACGATGGCTTAGAAAAAATGATATTGGATATAAACGATATTATGGTGGATGGAATATTTCAATAAGCGAACATAATCAAAGCATGGAAAAGAAAACAGCTCATGCAAAAGCTATGAGTGAAGTTTTTCAAGCAAACGGAATTGAATGTTTTGTTGAATCTCGAATGGATTAATATGCTTCCATGGCGCAATAGGTAGCGCAAAGGACTCTTAATCCTGAGGTTGTAGGTTCAATTCCTACTGGGAGCACCAAATTTAATGAAAGGTTTACAAATGTCTAAGACTGGTATTGAAGTTATGGTGGATTTATCTGGCTCTGAAGGAAATGCATTTGTTGTAATGGGGATAGTTGGCAAAATATTAAGGCAAATTGATTCAAAGATGGATGCAAAATATAAGGCTGACGCTATGTCTGGAGATTATGAAAATCTTTTAAAAGTAACAAATGAATATGTTGATCTAATTGATACATCAAATTCTTATCCAGAAATTCTTGGAAATGTAAAAGTTGAAACAACAATTATTCGTGACTAAAAATAATAAGAAGCTTGTGAAGCTTTAAAGAAGGCCATGGAAATTTTTTTAAAGCGAAAAACAACATCAGACAGCTGGCGACCGGATCGTTAAGGCTAATGATGAAAAAATTTAATCAACAGATTAGCACATTCCGGTGGAAATGTTAATTGAGATTAATGCTTCTTAAAAAATACGGGTGTAGCCCAAAGGCAGGAGGCATCAGGTTTAAGCCCTGAGTAGTGTGGGTTCGAATCCCACCACCCGTACCATATTTTTTTAAGTGAGGTTATAATGCCACTGATTGTAAAAGTACATTGGGCAGAACATGAGAGAGGTTGGGGTTCCAGACCTGATGGTTGTACATTACACCTTAGTAAAATTGATGCAGATGAATTTATAAAAGAATATTGGGATAGGCAGCCAGATGAAACTCCATATGAATATTCAGCGCCTGGTTCATAAGAAATTTTTAATGTTTCAAATAAGCTATACAAAAAAATCAAAGAATCCAAAAACGGAATAAGGTTTTGGCGTCATCAAGAGGATCAAATAAAATGACAACAAAAATTCTGAATATAGTTTTAGGTATAACATTAATCCTGTTTTTCAGTTTTATGTCTTATAGAAGTGGTTATTATTCTGGTTACGATAAAGGTAAATTGGTTGGATTTAATGAAGCTGTAGATGCGGAAATTGCTGAAAAAGTTAATCAACGTTATGAATATATAAAGGCTAAGGCCGACAGTTTAGTTCAAGCTAAATTGAGTGAAAAAGCTTTGGAAATGCTAACAGATTTTAAGTGGAGTAAATAATGTTCAAATTCGTTTGTAAGTGGTTTGGTCATAAAAAAATAGGTATAGATGAATATAACATCGTCATTAAAAACCTTAGAGAAAATGTTAAGCAAATTCAAAAACTTGAAGATAATCAAAATTTGATTCTTAAACATTTGGACAAATGGTATGATTACAAATACAGCCCAACTTCATCTTATTCTATTCCAAAATGTAAACGATGCGGTAAAGAGGATGTTGATAATACAAAGATGGATGTAGATTTTAAAGTTAGAATAGAAACACAGAGAACAACACCATGGCAACCAAAGTTTGGAATAAATTAACGGATGAAGAGAAAAAAGAAATAATAGACTCTAAACGATAATGAAATTATAATGGATTATGAATATGCTGTTTGTTTCGGATCAGGTTCTAGTGTTGCATGGAGTGGTGAATCTAAACAACGTATTTTAGATGTTCGTTTTAATCATAAAAGTGAATGGCGATTAAGAGAAGAATTTGAAGAGTTTGATAAGCATGCTAATTATGGTGACTTTTAAACAATTGGTGATTATCTATTTATTTGTCAAAGACCATTAAAAGAACAAAGCCCAATGTCAAAGGGTGGTTTATATCATTTTGGTCCATAAATAAAAATTTGCCCCGTTAGCTCAACTGGAAGGGCATGTGGCTTCTAACCACAAGATTACAGGTTCGAACCCTGTACGGGGTACCAAATATGAGCTGAAGTCCCATAGAGGTTGATTGGACTGGTTTTGTAATCCAGTGACTTTTGTCCACGTCGGTTCGAATCCGACCTTCAGCTCCACAAAAAATTATGCAAAAAAAGAAAAATACATAAGATTGCATTGATGCATAGAATGATGTTTTACAATGGATTTTCATTACAGCCTGATGGTACAAGACATCCATTCAGATGTTATCAATGCAGAAGAGAGTTCAATTATTATATTAGGCCTAAAAGAAAAATGCAGCACCCATTAGATATAATATTTGGATATATCGATTTAAAAAATAAATATGGAGGGAATCCGGCTGGATGAGGAGACAGTCTTGAAAACTGTTAGGTCATTCGAATAGAGTGGCTTTAGGGTTCGAGTCCCTATCCCTCTCCCATTTTTTTGAATTGATGAAGCTTATGAGGTTGAAAAAGGAAAACGTGAAATGCTAGAAGAAGAAGCAAAGAAACGTAAAGAAGAAGAAGAAAGATTACAGAGAATAGAAGATAAAAAACAAATAAAAAAAGCTGAATTTGAAACATATAAAAAATTGCGTGCTAAATATGATAAATTTTAATAAGGCGGTAAAATGAAAATTGATATAGTCAATAAGTCGCCACATGAATTACCAAAATATGAAACAACTGGATCAGCTGGAATGGATATTAGGGCATGGATAGATACATTTAATGCATCTGTAACAATACAAAAACATTGTACTGAAGTTATATCAACAGGCTTATATTTAAACATTCCAGAAGGTTATGAAATTCAAATTAGGTCAAGAAGTGGTTTAGCTGCTAAAAATCATATTATTGTTGCTAATTCTCCAGGAACTATTGATAGTGATTATCATGGTGAAATAAAGGTAATTTTACATAATCTTTCGGCACCAGCATTTTACTTATACGATGGTGATAGAATTGCGCAAATGGTTTTAAAAAAAGTTAATACAATTAAGTGGCATGAAATTGATACTATTTCACAATCAGACAGAGGTGAAGGTGGTTTTGGTTCTACAGGAATAAAGTAAAGGATACTTTATGATTGAATATATAAAATGTGATATATTTAATAGTAAATGCAAAGTGATTTAGTTGAGAAGAAATTAAAAGTTGAAAAAGCTTTGAAAGGTTGGTAACATTAAATAAAATGCGGCATTAGTTCAATTGGCAGAATATTAGGCTTCCACCCTGAAGATACCGGATCGTAGCCGGTATGCCGCTCCAAAAAAACATAAGCAATTTTAGATTTGTGGGGTAGTTTAATGAGTTATCAATAATATACTTAGTCATGAATGATATATTATACAACGTGCAAATGCATATGTTGTGCACAAATATATGCAAATGTTAAAATATTACTGTTCGGCAGTAAAGATTCTAATTGGAACGTAGACCCCTATTATATTTTGAATGTAGTAAATTATAGGTATTGAATTCTTTTGTATAAGGAGTATTTATTATGTATGATAGGTATAAAATGCGATTAAGTGATGTTAGGCACATAAAAAAAATGAAACCTAAAAAACAAAGCATTTTTAAAAGAATTAAGGCAAAAATTGAAAAATTATTATATTGAGTTTTACGATGATACTCATGGAAAGCATTCACATAAGATGCTCTTAAGGCAATTGAAGAAATAAAAGAATGGTGTGCATTATTTCTATAACAATAGAAGATGATGAAAGAAACAAAAAAGTGGTAGAAGAAATTGATAAAATAAATAATAAATCAGAGAATTCAAATGAAACTAAGTAAAGTATTGTTAGAAACAAATTATCAATTATATCATCCTACATTTATTTCTGCTTCTCAGGCAGCACATGATTATGCTGAAAAAAAAGGATATGAAATTAATGATAATGAATGGTTTAGTTCTGTTTCAACAGGCAAAAAAAGAGGAAGACCTGCTGTTGGCAAATCAAATTCATTTCATGTCAAATTAAATAAAAATGGTAAAGAGCAAAGAAAACAATTGCACTTTCAAGTTTATGGAATGGAATCTGGTAAATATGAATTAAATATGTATATTCAATAATTTAGCATAGAGAAAATCAATGAAAATAAAAAAATCAGTATTACAACAAATAATAAAAATAAGAAGTAAAATCTTTTTTTTTGTAAAAGAACTAAAGAGAATTTTACTAAATTAGAGACCTTAAGATTGACTTTTCGTGGAAAATACTTCTGGATCTAAATATCAAAATAAATTGCCTGAGTGGTGAAATGGTAAACACGCATGGCTAAGAACCATGTGGCTGCAAGGCCTTGAGGGTTCGACTCCCTCCTTAGGCACCAAAAAATAGGAAATGAAAATTGTTAGATAGAAAGCTAAAATGGTTTTTCTATACTTTAGCCGTAAGTATATTATTTTTGTTTTATTGTTTATAAATGAATGCAATTTTAATATAAAAATTTGTAAGTTAATTAATTCGGTGTATGGCTCAGTCCGGTAGAGCACTTGCTTTGGGAGCAAGGGGCCGCAGGTTCGATTCCTGCTACACCGACCAAATATTTACTCCCGTCGTCTACTGGTTTAAGGCCTCAGTCTTATATGCTGATGAAGAGGGTTCAATTCCCTCCGGGAGCACCATATAGCCTAAGTGTGGATCAGGGTAAGAGGGGCATTTTTCAAACATGAGGAAGTTATATAAAGATTGGCCCCTCTAAAAAAATGAGGTTTTAAAATGGCAGATCTTAAGATTAGTAGTTTATGTTTAGTGAATGGTAGTGGTGATTTACGTATGACTTCATAAGGAAAACGATACGCTGGTACAGTAGTTACAATTCTTAAGAAATGCAAAAGTGGTTTATATCTTGTTGAAGGAAAAGATGGAAAAACAGCAACATTTGCAAAAAGAAATTTAGATGAAATTATATCTTTAGGAATTAATTCGGTATGACTAAATGACATTTATAATAATTGTTATAATATACAGTGCTATTATGATTGAATATGCAGATTGGCTAGAACATGTAAATTATTGGAAACGTTGGAATCGTGAAAAAGGTTTTATTCAATTTATCTTAGAAGGGAATAATAATGGCTGATTCAAGTAGTTCTTTTAGTGGCATTGATTTTTTTGGATTGTTAACAATTATATTTATAGTTCTTAAGTTGACAAATTATATTGCTTGGTCTTGGTTATGGATATTAGCACCGCTTTGGATTCCTGTTACGCTTTTGTTATTATTTGTTATATTCGCAGCAATTATAGCGGCAGCATTAAAATGAAAAACATGACAACAGATGAAAAATTCAAAGCTATTGGTAAAAAAAATAGCTGAGATACAAAACACAAAATATGAAACTGATTTAGTTAAAATGGGACCAAGTCACTATAGATTAATTCAAAAAAAATGGAAAATTACTCGGGTTGATTAGCGGCCAAATCGTCTGGCTTACATCCAGTTCATCGTGGGTTCGAGTCCCACCCCGAGTACCAAAAATTAAGGGCTGGTGGTGTCAATTGGCAAACATAGGAGATTCCAAACCTCTTGCTCCGGGTTCAAATCCTGGCCAGCCTGCCATAAAAAAATGAGAGTAACATAAATAGGTAAATGCATTCGTCTATACGTTGTCCGGATGTCAATTTGGTATCGGCGCCATCCTGATAAGGTGGAAATAGTGAGTTCAAATCTCACCCGGGCTACCATATTATATAGTGAGTTCAATCCTCACCTGTCCTACCAAAATATATGAACATACGCAATAATGGAAGCGCGGCCAATCTAAACATATTGGTGAAGTGTGGGTTCGAACCCCATTGTTCATACCAATTTTTTCAAAGGCTAATAATGACATAATTACTTAAATATTAAACAGGAGAAATAATTATGTCAAAATGTATACTTTTCGACCCAGAAGAAAAAACTCCATGGTATGAAAGAGCTTATTATTGGTTCTTAAGAACTGTATGGGATAACATCAAAATAACAGATCGACATATCAAATGGTTTTATCAAAGAAGAACAAGGGGATTTGATGATACAGAATTATGGTCATTAGATCAACCATTAGCAAAGTACATACTTCCAAGATTAAAAGCTTTTAGAAATTATCCACTTCATGGATATCCAGGTCAATTAGATGAACCTGGATTGATTGAAGATAATCAAGATGGTGATCATCATGATCATAATTTCCAGATCTGGTTGGCAGTAATTGATAAGATGATTATTGCTTTTGAATACATTTTAAAAGGTGATGATGATGTTGAAACCGGATTTATTAGGGGTTGGGTTGATGATGATGGAAGATTTCATTCAGAAAAAGATGAAGAAAAGTGGCAAGCATATTTAAAAGAAGGCGAAAGACGCCAAAAAATAATAACTGAAGGTTTACAGTTATTTGCTAAGTATTTTCAAAATCTTTGGGATTAAGAGGTTTTTATGTCTAATTGGGCATTTACTAATGAGGATTTTCAGGGGCAGGCAAATATATTAAAAGATAGTATTTTAAATTGCTTATTTAATGAATGATCACTTAACAATAAGTGCTGTTAAATTAGTAGAAGATAAAGAAGAAAATAATGCGGAGTAGAGAAACGGCCATCTCACGATCCTCATAAGGTCGGGATAGCAGGTTCAACTCCTGCCTCCGCTTCCAAATTGTAAAATAAAGCCGATTAAAGCGCAAAAATCTGGCGAGACCACATGGCAGTGGAGGCCAACTCGAAAGGTTCGAATCCTTCTTATTTTACATTAATTAATGCGGTGCACGGCTGGCTAGTTCCCTCATATGGAACAAAGCGAGAGTTCAATTCTCTCCACCGCAACCAAATATTCTTAGGTGTAGGCCTAAACCTGCTTTAAGGCTGAGGGGAGTGTATCGGTTACAGCAATGACTGGCAGGAACCGATTGTGGCGCACTCGAAGGGAATATTTTATAATACACAGAGGTTAAAATGAAATCACATATTGATAATTTTTGTGGTGGTAATTTCAGCAACTGGTTAGAAGTTAATCTTATTGAGCATTGTAATGGCTCTTGTTCATGGTGTATAGAAAAAAATGGTTTTCACCCAAAGCAAAAAGTTGAGTGGCATATTTTAGTTGACAAAATATTAGAAACAAATGCAACTAATATAATCCTTCTCGGCGGCGAACCAACCCTCCATCCACGACTACAAGAAATTATAGAACGTCTATCAAATGCAGGAAGAAAAGTTTATGTTACCACGAATGGTGTAATGTTAACATCAAAATGGGTAAGAAAAAATCTTGTAGGGTTAGCCGGTATTAATATTTCAATTCATCATTATGACCTTCCAAATAATAAGATAATTACAGGTGTCCATTTAGGCTATATAGATTTATATGATTCCATAAAGCAATTGCAAATAATGGGTAGTTCTATTAGATTAAATTGTAATTGTATTGTGGGGTATATTGATAGTAAAGCTCAGTGCATGAAATATATTCAATTTGCAAAAGCTCTCGGAATAAACTCTGTAAGATTTGCAGAACTTAAATTAGATAACGAAAATTTTGTTGATTTAGCTATTGAGTTTAATTATGAATATGGTTTAAATGATGATCCTTTTTTATTAGGATGTAATAAGAATTGTAGAATAGATGATGTTGATATAAACTTTAGACAAATGTGTGGTTTACAAACAAGTAAAAGAGTTTTGCCAATCAATCCAGAACAAAGTCAAGAAAAATCAGTTTTATATTATGATGGTAAAATCTATGATGGATGGCAAACAGTAAAAAAGGAGGAGATTGTGGATGATAAAGAATTGTTACAGCTTATGGAAGATGTTAAAAGTGGTAGAGTTTCAGCTAAAATTGCTGCAATGAAAATAGCTAGAACAATGGGCAATACAAAAATTGTTGAAGTATCCAATAATGATAGTATGGGCTGTCGATATTAATTTATTGAAAAGCTGCAAAGGACAAAAAAATAAAATTATATTCAGGTGAAAAAATTGAAGAACTTTTAATTCGTTAGTAGAATAATTCAAATCTTGTAACAGGAGAAAAAACATGCCTAAATTCGAAATTCACTCTCAAGTAAACAGGCATACGAAACAAATGGAACATTCTGCAACTGTTTCATCATTCGATTTGGTTAAAGTATTAGAAGGATATTTTAGGGAAACGCTTGGCTTAAAATTTAAATACGAAGAATTAAAAGAAGTGACGGAGTAAATATGATCTTAAGCGAGATTCAAAAAAGACAAAAAGAAACAAATTTTAGATGCCAAGAAAAAGCTTGTTCAAATTGTGAAAATATGAAAGTTGAAAAAAATACTACTTTTTATGAATCTCGCTGTATATCTTTAGGCAGCATATTAAATTTGTCTATAGATATTCATAGATGTTATGAATTTTCTTGGAAAACAAAATGTGATGATTGGATAGAAAGGAAAAATGAAGAATGATAGCCCAGTTAGTTTTTTACATTTTAGTCATAGGGATTTTCGGGTAAAGTACACAAGTTAAAAAGTAAATCAATCAAATCCACAGCTAAAATTTATAGCTCCTATAGGAAAATCTATGGGGGCTATATTTTTGTCAAAAACACCTGATTTTTGTTTATTTCTGGTGACCTTTTTGTTATATTATTGAAGATAGTTCTTCGTATAGGATTTTATATACAAATAAAAAAGGTGGCAAAAAAATGAAAATAAATGTAGCTTTTACTGGCTCTAGAAAATACGATATAATGGATAATGAAAATAATGATGTAATGCAAAATGTAGCAGATTTATTAGTTGGATGCCAATATATTGATAATCTATATTTTGGATGTGCAGTTGGAGTTAATACAGAAATGCTTATTAGAATTGGCTCAACAAAACCTGCATTAACTAATTTTAAAAAATCACTCATAGCATGTATTCCAGATACGCTAGATCATTTACATCCAGGTGCGTTAGACGCAGTAAATAAATATGCTGATGAAGTTATAGAATTAAAAAATGAAATAACACATAAAGATTGGTTTAAATCATTTCATATTAGAGATAAGTTTATGGTTAATCATTGTACTAAGCTTTTTGCATTTCCAAATAAATTTGCCTTAGAAAATAAGAAAGGTGGAACTTGGGCAACTATGAAATATTCATTTAAAAATAAGCATGAAAGAGTGGAAAATATGGATTGGAATGAAGAAAAACAAACAATAGTTTATCCATTGAATGGAGGTAGTTAAAATGATTAAAGGTGCATTTGATCAGGAATTAAGTATAGGTGATGTTATTTCATATCCTGGTAGAAGTGGTTCTTCATTATAGATGAATGTAGGATTAATTCATGATGCTATAAATGAAGAAAGAGATAAAGAAGGAAATATTAAAGAATTTGAAAGAATAAAGGTTTTAAGCATACATGAAAGCTGGGGTGTAATTTATTGCGATGATGGAATATATTAGGATGAAGTTAAGGAAAAAAGGTATAATTATGGAACTAAACACTATCCAGCATTATCAACAGTCTATAGAGTTGATAGAGTTGTTAAAATTAGCGCTGCATTAAAAGATTTAGATTTACTTGAATTAGAAAACTTTTATAATGCAAAGGCTTAATAAATGAAAAAAACAAGAATAATGTATATAGATGGAATGAATATGTTTATAAGAAATTTTGCATCGTTACCATTAACAAATGATCAAGGCGCCCATATAGGTGCTTTGTATGGTTGTTTACAAAGTTTTAGAATGCTTATAAATGAGTTCAAACCTGATATGTTCATTTTTGTTTGGGAAGGAAAGGGGTCATCTGAGAAAAGGAGAGCAATATTAAATGAATACAAAGAAGGAAGAAAATTTTCTGGTTTCAATAGAATTTTTGAAGGTTCACCAGAAGAAGAAAAAAAAGCATTTAGCAATCAACTTAAATTGCTTAGAGAATATATAAAGTTATTGCCTTTTTATCAAGCATCAATTGATTATTTAGAAGCTGATGATGTAATTGCATATATGACTGAGCAAATGTTTGATGATAAAGATCAATTTGAAAATCTCATAATATCTACTGATAGAGATTACTATCAATTAGTAGATGATAATACATTTATTTTTAGACCTGTAAAAACAAAGAAGAATAAAAAGGGGCAGTTTATAACTACTCAAAAGGTTATTGAAGAAACAGGAGTTCATCCTAAAAATTACATTATTTCAAAATGTGTTGCTGGAGATTCAGATAATATAGATGGGATTCCAAGAGTAGGCGCCAAAACTGTTGCAAAAGATTTTGCTTTTCTAGAATCTTTAAAAAGCAATGGGGATATTTATAACATCAATGACATTATTGATTTTTGTAAAAAAGAACTGGAAACTAATAAGTCTAAAAAATACGAAAAATATCTCGGGCATAGGGAACTTCTCGAAAGAAACTATCAATTAATCCAGCTCTTAGACCCTGATATAAGCCTTCAATCTATCAGATCTATTGAGAGAATCTTTACTAATTACACTCCAGCTTATGAAAAAACATCTTTTAGGTTGGCATTAATTAGAGATTCAATATCTCCAAAAAATGTTTTAAGTTGGGTAGATGCATTTACAAATATACATCCAAAAAAAATATCTTTCGAGTAAGGGAAAATAGACAAAATGCAAAGAGATGAATCTTTTGAAAAATTTGGTAGAAGCTTTCAAAATAGAGTTATTCAAGCATGCCTTATTGATAATAAATTTTTTCAACAAATTGTAGCTATTTGTAAACCAAGCTATTTTAACGGTGCGCATGAAACTATTTGGAAAGTAATTTTTAGTTATTTCGAACAATATAATACCCCTCCAACATATGATTCCATAAAAATAGAATTAGAAAAAATCGGTCAAGATACGACTAGAGAACATTGCAAAGTTATCATAAAAGAGATTGAAGCAAATATTAATCAATCTGAAATTGAGCATGTTAAGGATGTCGCGCATGATTTTTGTACAGATAAAGAAATGGAACAAGCTATTCTTGATTCTGTTGAATTGTTAAAAGATGATAAAAGAGATGCAATTAAACCAAGAATAGAAGCTGCATTAAAGCATGTTCATATTATCGACACAGGCCATGAATATTTTGATAGATTAGAGGAAAGATCAAAAACTAATTCAAGAAAAACTGTTCCTACTGGGCTACCTATGCTTGATAGTCTTGATTTTCTTGAAGGCGGATTAGGCAATGGTGAAATTGGAATGATAATGGCACCTACTGGTGGGGGTAAAAGTTATTGGTTAGTTCAACTTGGTTATGGTGGATTACAAGCAGGTGTTGATGTTGTGCATTATACATTTGAATTATCAGAAGTAAATATAGGCAGAAGATATGATTCCTGTATTACAGGTATTCCTATCAAAATGTTAAGTGATAATTATGATGAAGTTGATAAAAGATTAAAAGATTTTAAAGGTGGCAAACTCATAATAAAAGAATTTCCTACAAGATCTGCAAATATTAATAAAATCAAATTTCATATTGATAGATTGAAAGCATCTGGTTTTAATCCTAGCCTTATCATTTTAGATTATGCAGATTTAATGAGAAGTACCAGAGAATATGACCAAAGAACTTGGGAATTGGAATCTATTTACGAAGAACTTCGTGGTTATTCAATGGAAATTCAAGTTCCGATTTGGACAGCATCTCAAACAAATAGGTCTGGTCTTGATGAAGATATTATTGGATTAGATAAAATTGCTGATGCTTATGCAAAGGCTATGGTCGTAGATTTTATGGGAACATTTTCAAGGAATATGTTTGAAAAGGAAAATAGCCTCGGTAAATTTTTTATTGCTAAAAATAGAATAGGAAGAGACGGAAAAGTTTTTGGTGTAGATTTTCATCCAGAAATTGCATCAATTAAATTATTTGAGCTAAATGATAGAGATGAACAAGAAACATTAAAGGAAGATATACAATCATTATTTAAGGAATATAAGGATACAAAAGGATTATCAAATTTAGAAGCTGCGCAGAAAGGATAAAATATGCCATTTCATTTATTTGAATGTACAAAATGTGAAAAAGAATTTGAAGTTATGATAACATTTACAGAATATGAAAATTATAAAAAAAGAAAACTTAAACTTGATTGTTTAAACTGCGGGTTTTCTAGCGATAAACATCAAAAATTACATGTCGGTAAAACTGCATTAATTTTTAAAAGCGGAAAATGGTTTAAGACTCATGGAGAATATTGATGGCTATTGGTTTACTTAGCGTTTGTTCAAAATGTAGTAGAGCTTATAAAGTTATGTTACAAAATAGTTCATTTACAGAAATAGGTAAGCATCGCTATAATAGATGTCCAGATTGTATAACAAAGGAAGAGGAAAAATATGAAAGACAAATATTCAGTTTCATTAATAATTAGCAGTGCTGATGAATCATCTGTAAGTAATGTAGGTAGTTTTAACAAAGACGATAAAACTGAAGAAGATATTAGAAGGCATGCTAATGGTATTTTATCAAGTGTAAAATTAGAATATAATCAGCATGCAAGAATTGAAGTATGGTTAATAAGGGCAAATGGAATTCAACAAATGATTTACGATAACGAAAGATAGGGAGAGATTAGTTGGATATTTCACAACAAATTTTATCTGATATTACAGTACATATGAAATATGCTAAATATTTATTAGAACTTAACAGAAGGGAAACATGGGAAGAAATAGTATATCGTAATAAAGAGATGCACAAAAAAAAGTTTAAGCATTTAGGTTTAGATTTTTTAAAAATGATTGATAACGCTTATGAATTTGTTTATCAAAAAAAGATTTGCCCATCCATGAGAAGTATGCAATTTGCTGGAAAACCAATTGAAATTTCTCCAAATAGAGTTTACAATTGTGCCTATCTTCCTATAGATGATTATAGGGCGTTTGGTGAAATAATGTTTCTATTATTAGGTGGGACAGGAATTGGCTATTCTGTACAAAAGCATCATGTTGAAAAATTACCAGAAATTAGAAGACCTACAAAAAAACGTAGATTTTTAATTAGCGATTCAATTGAAGGATGGGCCGATGCAATTAAGGCATTAATGAAAGCTTATTTTTCTGGCAAATCTTTGCCAGTATTTGATTTTTCTGATATTAGAGTAAAAGGCGCAGCATTGATAACAAGTGGTGGTAAAGCACCTGGGCCAGAACCATTAAAGGATTGTTTGCATAATCTTAAAAAAGTTTTTGATAGAAAGCATGATGGCAATCAATTATCTACACTTGAAGCTCATGATATGGTATGTTATATTGCCGATGCTGTTCTAGCAGGCGGGATTAGAAGGGCTGCATTAATATCTTTATTTTCTATGGATGATGAAGAAATGGCAGCATGTAAATTTGGAAATTGGTGGGAAGAAAATCCACAAAGAGGTAGGTCAAATAATTCTGCATGCATTGCAAGACATAGAATTAAAAAATATGAATTCAAAAATTTATGGAAAAAAATTGAAAAATCTAATGCAGGCGAGCCAGGAATATATTTTACAAATGATATAGAATGGGGGACAAATCCATGTTGTGAAATTGCGTTAAGGGCATTTCAATTTTGTAATCTTACAGAAATTAATGTATCTAATGTAGAATCACAAGAAGACTTAAATGAAAGGGCAGCAGCGGCAGCATTTTTAGGTACATTACAAGCATCATATACAGATTTTCATTACCTTAGAGATATATGGAAAAGAACAACTGAAAAAGATGCATTAATTGGCGTTGGAATGACTGGCATAGCAAGTAAGAAAATATTTGATTTTTCTTTAGAGAAAGCTGCCGATATAGTCAAATCTACTAATAAAGAAATTTCAAAATTAATAGGTATTAATGAAGCTGCAAGAATGACTTGTATAAAACCATCTGGAACATCATCATTAGTATTGGGTTGTTCTTCTGGGATACATGCATGGCATAATGATTATTACATAAGAAGAATAAGAGTAGGAAAAAATGAAGCAATTTATTCGTATCTTTCTATTTATCATCCAGAGTTATTAGAGGATTGTTTTTTTAAGCCTAAAATAGATGCTGTTATTTCTATCCCGCAAAAGGCACCAGATTATTCAATATATAGAACGGAAAATGCAATTGATTTATTAGAAAGAGTAAAATATTTTCATGAAAATTGGATTGATTCAGGGCATTCACAAGGAAATAACAGTCATAATGTTTCTGCAACAGTATCTATAAAAAATGAAGAATGGGATAACGTTGGTGAATGGATGTGGAAAAATAGAAAGCACTATAATGGTTTAGCATGCTTGCCATTTGATGGAGGTTCATATGTTCAAGCCCCATTTGAAGATTGCGATAGCATGACTTTTGATAAATTATTTTCAAAATTACATGAAATAGATTTGACAAAAGTAATTGAAATGAATGATAATACAAATTTAAAAGGTGAATTAGCTTGTTCTAGCGGTGTTTGCGAAATAGTTTAATAATATCAATATTTTTATTAATAATTGAGGGATAACAAAATATGAATGAAACAACAATTCGTCGTAGCTACTTAACTCCTAAATTTGATGTTAGGCCAGCTAAAAAAGAAGTAAAAAAACCAGGCTTATTTTTTGAAGATAGGGTAGAAAATCTTGCTAAAAAATATAAGACAATTGATGAAATATGGAAACATATGACATTAGGGCAAGTATCACGATATAGTACAATAGGTCCAAAGATTTTTTTAGGAACAAAGTTAATTTACGATGAATCAACAGGAGAAACTTTTGTATGATGACTATCTTAGAGGATTTAGAACAAATTCTAGATTGCTATTGTGATAATAGTAGATTAGAATTTGAAGAAGTTTTTATTTTATTTACTAAGATACTTTCATATAGAAGCAGTTGTGCAAAAACAAAACAAGCAGCATTACTTGTTAATAATAACAGAGTAATTTCAATTGGTGTAAATGGGCCGCCATCTGGTGGAATAAATTGTATAGCAGATGGCGGCGAAGAAGTATGCGGAAAAGATCTTTCAGGTAGTTGCTTAGAAGGGATTCATGCCGAACAAAATTGTCTTGGATATGCATCAAGATATGGAATAAGAACTGACAATTGTAAATTGTATGTAACAATGACGCCTTGTATAAATTGCGCCAAACTTATTATAGCTGCTGGAATTGAAGAATATATTTACATTGATGATTATAGAATAACTGAAGGCATAGATTTTTTAAATAATCATGGTATTAAAACAAGAAAAATTTAAGGAGAGGCATGCCAAGAGAACTTGAGACAATAGAAGATATGTATATAAATTGTATATATAGAGTATTTGGGGGCAATAAAATAGATGCTGTTACAGATCCTTCATCAATTACATATGGTAAAGCAAGTAGGGAACGAATAGGATTAAGCTATAAAATAGAAAATCCATTAAGCAGGATAATTTTAAACCCAGCTAGAAAATTTAATATATTGCAAGTTATGGGTCATTTTTTATGGATTATGAAAGGTGATAATATTCTAAAAAATGTTAGTTATTATAATCCTAAGGCCTCTGCACTTTCAGATGATGGTATAACACATAGAGCTGCATATGGTGAAAGATTGATGTTTTGTAGTAATGGCAATGGTGGAATAAAAATTGATCAACTGAAAAATGTTATAACTAGACTGAAAATGGATTTACAATCAAGGAGAGCATTTGCTACTATATATAATCCAGTAATTGATAGCTGTTGTATGCAAACAAATGATTTTCCATGTACGATTGGTTATCAATTTTTAATTAGAAATAATAAGCTTGATATGATATGTTTTATGAGATCTCAAAGTGTTTTATTTGTAATGCCATATGATGTTTTTATAAATACAATGCTTCAAGAATACATGGCAAAAAGATTAGGGGTGGAAATTGGAAATTATTATCATACGGGCGGAAGTTTTCACTTTTTTGAAAATGAAACTAAGTTTGCAGAAAAAATTATAGAAGCTGATTATATTATTCCTGAAAATTTTTCAATGCCAAAAATGTATGATAATGTATTAGATGGTTTAAATCATGTATTAGAACATGAAACATTAATCAGGGAATCTGCAGTAGCAGGCTCTTATATTCATCTTCCAGATGATCATGCAGATGAATATGGGAAATATTGGGGCGATATTATACGACTCTTAGAAATATATGCTATAGATAAAATAGAAAAAGATATATCTGAACATATAAGAAAAACATATGAAAGAAAGGTATTGATAAAAAAATTACATCCAACATATCAAGCTGCATTGGAGATTTTAGAATGACTCATGAATTAATGACAGGAAATTTATGGACTTTTGACTATCTTGTTGCTTGCAAAAAATTAAATGATGATAATCCAAAAGCTAAAATAGTGGAAATGTATGGATCAATTAAAGGATTAGATCCAATTGGTTCTGCTAGACCAGATTCAAGATTACCCTTAGTTGCTAAAAAAGATTTTGAAGCATACGTTAGCAAGGCAATTACATATGGAATTGAAATTAATTACACTCTTAATATTTCATGTATTGGTGAATTGAGTGAATTAGAAAAAAATGAATTAAAAATTGCAGATTTTTTACGTTATATAGAATTTTATGGTGTAAAAAGAGTTACAGTAGCACATCCATTGATAGCTCAATTAGTAGCAAAATATACAGATATTGCCGTTGAAATTTCTACAATTATGCATGTTGAAACTATTGGACAATTACAAAAATATAAAGAAATGTGCCCTAATGTAGATAAAGTATGCATGAATTTGTATCGCAACAGAGATTTTAAATTTTTAAATCAATTCAAAAAAGAAGCCGATAAACTTGGTATCATAACAGAACTTATGGCAAATGAATTTTGTTCAATAGGAGGAATTCCTTGTTATGGACTTTACAGAAACTCATGTTATATGGTCCATTCCCATGGCGGAAACGATGAACTCAATTTTGAAGGCTATCCAATTAAAGGCCCTGGTGGATGTATCACTTCAAGAATACAAAGCCCAGCATCTTACCTTAAAGCACGTTTTATTCTTCCACAATGGTACGACAAATATTTCAACGAAACGGGGATATCGCATTTTAAGATTACTGGAAGAACTCATTCTATCGAAGATGTATTACCCATCGTTAAGTCCTATTCTAAGGGTACTTTTAATGGCAACTTAATGGATTTATGGTTGCTAGATAAAGATCATGCTGATTTAAATATTGATTCAAGTTTATTAAAAGATTTTATAGATCATTGGATTGAAAATGCAGATTTTCCATGTGATAAAATGTGTGGAATAAATTGTCAAATATGTGATGATGCATTTAAAGAAATCTGCCCAGATATTCCATTGTATCGCCCAAAACTTATTCATAGCATTGATGAAAAAATAGGAATTGAAAAATGAATGTTTTGATAATTCAACAATACAGTATGAGGTCTTATGAAAACAATGAATATCTATTTGATAAAGATGGACATTCAGATACAATGCTTTCATTGATCAAAGGTGTTGATAAAGAAGATTACAATTTCACAATTGTTGTTCCTGATAATGTAAGAGGTGGATTAAAGGCCGTAAAAAAATATATAGATTTTTGGAAAATAAAAAGTAATGTAATGATTCTATGTAAAAAATTTGGTATTAACATTGATGAAGAAAGATCAGATTTTGATAGACAATATTGGAAAAATGTTATTGAAGAAAACAATGTAGATTTAGTAATTAATATGAATGATGTTATTGCCCCAAATCTTGCAACGTTAAGAAGGTATTGCAGTAAAACATTTAAGATTTATACAATACTTGATCATATGCCATTTTATAAACATTCATGGCAACATCCTAATCATGGAAAAATTCACAGAATACTGGAATCAATTGATGTATCAGATAGGGTATTTACATACTTCGAACATACGCAATCAATATTAAGTTATCTATCAAAAAGAGAAATAAGCCTAATTCCAGCATTTTCAACTGAATTTTTAAATAAATTTGCAATGAGAGATTTAACAAATTATTCAGAATTGCATGAACTTATAGATGAAAAACATGAAAAAACATTATTGGCATCAAGATTAACTGATAAAACAAAATATACACCTGAAGCAATTAAGCAACATTGTAACGCACGTAGCACTGATTTATTGATTTGTAATCCAAATGAATTAAACGAAAAATTTATAGATGATGCATTTAAAGATGCTGAATTCCCAAAATTAAAAACAAAAAATGATTTTTTAAAACTGCTTTCAAAATCTATGTATATGATTAATACAATAGATCCAGAAGTAATTTTATCTTCATCATCATTGCAGGCAATTTATTATGCATGCGAATTAGAACCGTTTAGAAGATATGATAGAGATTATTTGATGATTAAACAGTTTAAATTTATTAACAACTATTCAATAGAATATACACCAACAAAATTAAGGAGGTTATATTCATGATGCCAATGATAGTACTTGAAGGTCCTGATTTTGCAGGAAAAAGTTTTTATGCAAAAAAATTAATGAAGTATTTGAGAAAACACTATAGACTTTTAGAAAGTAATATAACAAAAGAACTTGAAATACCTAAAAAAGAATTCAATAAAACAATTCAGCTTATAGGACATCATAGCTATATCATATTAAGAGAATTACAAGATTCCCCCATAATTGCAATAAGGTTAGCGGTTTCTGATATAGTTTATTCAAACGTATTTAAAAGAAATCAAGATTTAAGTTGGATAAATTTAAAAAGAGATTTTCCAGATGCAAAATTTATTCATTTGACTACTTCATGTTTTGATGTAATTAAAAAACGTCGTAAAAATAGAGAGGATTATACAAACGAAGAAGAAAATTTTGAAATATATAAAGAATATTATCTTGCTTTTCCAAAACTTGGCATTGATTATTTAGAGCTAAATAATGATAGCTTTAAAAATACTGAAAGAAATATAGGGCAAATAATTAATTTTGTATTTTCGGAGGGATTATGAGTCAAATTGAAACATATACCCATCTTCATTGCCATTCATCTGGTTCATTAATGGATGGTGTTGCAAAACCTGCTGATAATGCTAAACGTGCTGCAGAATTAGGAATGCAAGCAATTGCATTAACAGATCATGGAACTCTTGCAGGATTATTTGAATTTCAAAAAACATGCGAAGAAGTTGGGGTTAAGCCTATACTTGGCAATGAAATGTATATTGTAGATGATATGAATTCAGGCCCTATTTCAGATGAAGAAAGAGAAACATTATCAAGAGAACAAAGAAAAGAATTACAAAGAACTAGAATGAGAACTTCTCATGTAATTTTATTAGCAGAAAATCAAAAAGGGCTTGAAAATCTTTATACATTGAATTATTATGCTAATAAAAATGGTTATTATTATCGTCCAAGAATTGATCTAAATTTACTTAGGGATCATCATGAAGGATTAATTGCAACAACTACTTGTGTTGCATCTAAAATAGCAAGATATTTTTTTAATGGAGATGAAAATTTAGCAATTAGGCATTTTGAAGATATGTTAGATTTATTTGGCGAAGATAAGTATTTCATAGAAATGCATCCTCATGAAATTGATATGCAGCTTAATTATAACAGATTTTTAATTGATAAAATTAAATCAAAATACAAAGATGTTAAATGTATATTGGCAAATGATTCTCATTATGCAAGACCTAACGATAATGAAGCACATAAATTTTTGTTAAGCATTACAACAGATGATATGGTTCCTGGCTGTAAAAATTTGTATGTAGCATCCGAAGAAGACATGAGAAAATTTTGGCATGAAAATAATCATGGTAAATACATAGATGAAAAATATTTGAATGAAGCTATTGAAACAACAAAAGAAATTGCTACAAGATGTAATGCACGTATTGATATGGAATCATTAAAAGAGCCTGAATTTACATTGCCAGAAGGATGGGAGGGACATGACAATAAACATTACATGGGCCATATTTTGCAAAATGCCCTTAGGGATAAAAGAGATAAGGGGTTAATACCAGAAGATAGAGTTGACGAATATCTTGAACGTCTTAAATATGAATTTAATATAATTGCAGATAAAGGCTATATAGATTACTTTCTTATAGTAATGGATTTTATAAAATGGGCTAAAGATAATGACATTCTAGTTGGGCCTGGACGAGGTTCTGCTGCTGGATCATTATTATCATGGCTATTGGAAATAATTGAAGTAGATCCAATAAAATATGAATTATCATTTGATAGATTTTTAAATCCGTTGAGAAATAAGGCACCGGATATTGATACAGATATTGAAAAATACAGAAGAGAAGAAGTAAGGGATTATATTGCTAATAAATGGGGTGAAGCAAATATAGCACCAATTGGGGCATATGCAAGATATTCAGCAAATAGTTTATTTAGGGAGGTATGCAAAAATCTTGAATACGATTTTTCAGATGTAAATAAAGTTGCTAAAAATATAGATTCTTCAGGTGATGAATATAGGTCATTAAAAACATTTAAAGAAAATGTAAATGAAAAGTCAGTAATAAAGGCATTCATGGACAAAATTCCAAAAGAAGAAGCTGAACAAATATATAGCTTAGTTGGTGCTATTGAAGGTAATTATAGAAATTTAAGTGTTGCTGCAGCTGGAACTATTATTTCGTCTAGACCGCTTTATGAAATTGTGCCTTTAAGGAAAACAAAAGATGATACAATCATAACTGAATGGGACGGCAGGGATCTTACAGATGCTAAGTATCTTAAAATTGATATGCTTGGAATTGCTACATTATCAATTGTTAAAAATGTAATGGATAGAGTTGGTATGACTATCAGAGAATTATATGATATGCCTTTATACATTGAAGATGTTAAAGATCCAGAAGAAAAGAAGATCTATGAAAAATGTTATGAAGAATTTAGAAAAGGTCATACAGAGGCAATATTTCAATTTGAATCAGGTGGAATTACTGAGTTAATGAAAAACATTTCTCCAGATTCTATAAATGATATATCTGCTACAAATGCATTATACAGACCTGGTCCGTTAGCTACAGGCGCAGCAAGTAACTTCTATAAAAGAAAGAACAAAAAGACTGATGTTTTTAAGAATGAATTTCATCCTACATTGTTTGATAACGTATTAAAGGAAACATATGGTCTTATAGTTTATGAAGAACAAATTACTGAAATGTTTAATTTATTAGGGCTTGATTATGGCGATGCAGATATATTGAGAAGAGGTATGGAAGAACATGACCAAGAAAAAACACAGCATTATCTTGACAAATTATTAGCAAAGCCAGAATCAGAATTACCATTTAGCAAGGCTGAAGTTAAACAAACATTTGAAAATATTCAAAGACATGAAGGCTATGCATTTAATAAATCTCATTCATTATCATATGCGATTGTTGCTTTTTGGACAATGTACATGAAAGTGAAATACAAAAAAGAATTTTGCGAAGAGGTTTTAAATGACCATATTAATGATGATGGAAAATTACCAATGTATATTAACATGACATTAAATTGTTTTCCAGATTTGAAGTTAAGCATGGGTGATATTAACATGTTTTCAGATAAGTTTGTTATTGAAGATGGTCAACTTAAATTTGCATTAAATACTACAAAAGGTATTGGAAAAGCCTTAATTAAGAAATTGCTTAAGATGAAAAATGATGGTAAGGTTTGGGAAAATTTTCAAGATTTCTTTATGAATAGCAAAATTTCTGTTAACAACATCATTAATTTGGTAAAAATAGGAATATTTGATAATACTGATTTTGGTAATGGTAGAAATTATAATAGAAAAACATTAGTTGATATTATTGAGTTTTTAGAAATAATAAGAAGCGCAAAAGTAAAGGAAAAAAAGCCATTTTTTGAAAAACTTGGCATAGATAACATTGAAGGTATGTTTAATCATGATATCATAAAAAAATATATGTCTAATATTGGTGGAAATATAGATCAAAAAGATTACAGTGCAAGGGATCTTGCAATAATTGAAAATGATCTCATTGGCTTTAGATTAACTGGCGATAGTGATGAATTTATACAGGCTATAACTTCTGCAGGAGTTATGGCATGTGGTAACTGGAAATCTAAATTGGAACCTGTATGGGGCAAAATAACAAATGTGGATATGAAAAAGACAAAAAGAGGGCAACCATATGCAGTGGCAAAAATAACAGATAATGAAACATCTATAAGCTTAAAATTATGGTCTAATCAACTTAAAAAATATGGTGGGATGCTTATCAATGGAAATGTAATTGTAGTAAATCTTTCAAAAGATAGGTTTGGTTATGCATTAGTAAATGCAAAGCATGAAGATACAATGTTTGATGAATTTTCTATGACAACATAAGGGGAAGAATAACAAAATGGATAGACTTGAGCAAATGTTTGAACAACAAAAATATCTACAAGAATATCTTGCAAGATATAAACCAGACGCAGCTTGTATTCCTGGTGCAGATGAAGAGGAAAAGTTTAAAAATATGATTTTATTGCTTATAAAAGAATGTACAGAAGTTTTAGATGAGATTAATTTTAAACCGCATAAATTATCTAAGATTAAGGTAAATAAAGATAAAATAGCAGAAGAGTTAGTAGATGTATTAAAATATTGGATGAATCTTGCATTATTAACAGGGTTAGATACTGATGATATATATGCCATGTTTATAAAAAAATCATCGATAGTTTTAGAAAGATTCAAAGAGGAATTAAAAAATGCTAAAAAAGGACACGGCCAAGTTAACAATTAATGAAATTGAAGGAAGTAAGAAAGGAATGCTTGCAACAAAGATCGTTTATAATACAATTATAGAAAATCATTTTAAAATATGGTTCATATGCAATTCTCCAGGAAATAGATTATTTTACATAACTATTAACGATGGCGTTGGAGGCACAGTAGCATTTACAGATTACAATATAGCATTTTCGGCGTTAAATAATAATCTATTTAAACCAGCGCTTTTAAAAGCATTTGGATCAGAAATAATATTATCAAGATTATCGCTTTTCTATGTTAAAGAAATGCTTAACGAAAATAATGTTGCATTTTTAGGAACAATTTTGGTTAACCCTACTAGAGAATTTTTTACGCCAATATCATTACATTTTTTTAGTAAATTAGATTCTCTTAAGGTAAATGAATATGAAATTGATTTAGATTTAGAAGGCGGCGACTATGTAGCATTAAAATATGATAAAGAAACTATGAGTTATTTATCACAGGAAAATGATGATTATCTAGATTTATTAGTATGATAGAATATATTTATATAAATTGTAAGAGCTAACTATTTGCATAATCAACGCTGATACTGTCTCCCATAATACAAATTCAGCAGAATTTGAATGTGTATTTGGTTAGCTCGCTTGTTATTAATTTGGAGGTAAAATGGAAGAAGAAAGTGCATTAGATATTGATGAAGCAACATTATCAACTAGAATTATTCTTATAAAAGATCAATTAATAAATATATCAAAATCTTTAAGAGGGGCAATTCCAACAACTTTAGGTGATGATGCATTAATAGAAGACGATAATTTTAAGCATTGGATGCTAAGCAATTTGATTATAGAAGGAATGGAAAATGATTCTAACAATGAAGATTTTAATAGATTTTTATATTTTATGTTTGAGCAAGTAGGTGGAAATGTTGCAAGATTAATAGATCAATATGAATTGGAAATTAATAATATTCCAGGTGGCACATATAGTTTCAATCTTATCATTAAGGAACCGGAGCAAAAGGATGAATAATGGAATAGATCATGAACTTATAAAAATAACTGAAGTAATGGCAATTATTAATAAGGATATTGAAATAAGTAGGCAAACTATTAATACTACTCAGGCAAAATTAGAGTTGCTTACTGGAGAAAAAAAGTTTTATGATACAATTACATCTAACGATTATATGATGATGCTTAAGACGCTTAACATAGTGCTGCTTAATTTAACAATCGCTAAAAATCAATCATTAGATACATTAGATATATTAATGAAAGAAGGCGAAAAAATTATGAAAGGTACTGATGAAAAAATACATGCTCAATCACAAAATGTAAAACCTACAAATATTTCTAAGGAAGAAAATGAACATATAATAGGTGCATTTAATTACGCGAATAATCTTATGAAAACACTTGAAAAAACAAGTTTATCAGGAGATGATAATGAGCAAAAGGAAAAGAATTAAAAAGGTTCGCCAAAAGAAAATAAAGCTTAAGGAAATAGAGATTGACAATAACATAATAAATTATTTTGTGTATTCTTCAGTTCCAGAAAAACTTCAACCTAATAATGAACTTGTAGGTAAAATATTTCAAGTAGCAGGTAAAAAATTAAATGATCTATTCAAATTGCAAAATGTATATGAAAATCATGTAATGATGATGGATGAATCAGGGGCAGCTAGGGCATTTAAAAAAGAATCTGTTGCATTACATACTGATGAAAATAAAAGAGATGCAGATTTAAGTTTGGCATTTTTAATAGCAAAAGCTGCTTCCAAGAAAAGAGGAAAAAGAAGGAAATGAGCGGAAATAAAATAATCACTCCTGGAGATTTAAATACGCAAGGTTTAAAACCAAGTGAAGTTGATCCATTAGATTTTATGGTTTCAATAGCTGGAAGAATGAAATTAGCTGAACAAGAAATTGCTACATTAAGGATTAGGTTACATAATGCCGAAGTTAATTATGAAATGGCCTTAGAAAGAATAAGTAAGATAGAGAATAAGGATGTCAAGTGAATATGATAAATATCATACAAGAATAATTGATGTTAAGGCAAGATTATATAAGACAGCTTTAAAAAGCTCAAAAAAAAGAATGTCAGATCCTGGCAGAGCTAGAAAAAAGAAAAAAAGAACTGCACCAGAAAAAATGATGATGAGAATATTGGATATGATGGGCCTTCCTTATGAAGAAGAATATTCAATTCCATTTGCGAATTCTTATAGGGTATTTGATTTTAGAATAGGCGATGATCTACTTATAGAAGTTGATGGTGATTTTTTTCATGGCAATTCAGAAGTTGTAAAGAAATATACAACAATGCATATAAAAAATAAACAAAATGATATTATAAAAAATTGGATTGCAAGAAAAAAAGGTTTTAAGCTTTTAAGATTTTGGCAATCTGATATTCAACACGATGAAGATTATGTTATTACAGAAATAAACAAGCATTTTACAGATTAAATGTTTAAAAAATAATGTAAATGCTTTATTAAAATTTGGAGAAGAAAGTTGGCCGATCAATGGAGAAAGAAATTTAAGGTACAAAAGTTTAAGCATGTAACAGTAGGAGGATTTTATGAACATAAATTAAAACCATGGATGATTACATTTTTAGTTGGTTTCAAAATCAAAACAACTCCTCTTGCAAAAGATTATTTTCCTAATCAAAATGATATGCTTAGAAATCTTGCAAATAATCACATTAGCTTAAGAAAATTAGATAGGGCAGTTGAAGCATTTGTATTACCTGGGTGGCAATGGAATGGTGTAAGATATTCATATAATCATAATCCAAAACAAATAGATTTTGATAGACAATCTCCATTCCAGTTTGATGCATTTATGATTGCTGATCCAGCATATGAACAAAATAGAGATTATAAAACTATGCAATGGGCATTTAAATTTTATGCAACACATATTGCAGCAATGGACGAATTACAAACAAATGAATTTTTTGAATTTACTCCAACCAAAAGCGTAAAATAGGGGGCAGCATGAGCAATGTTTTTTTGAAAATTCATCCGCTTGATAGAAATAACAAACCTATTAAAACACACTGTTTTGATATGGAAAATAACATGTTTGTAAAGGTAAACCAAAGGGCTACAAAAAATATTCCAAATAAAAAGTACTTTACAAGAGATGAAAAAATTGGAAAATTTAAAGTCCTAAGGGCAAGAAATGAATTTAAAGAAACATTGATGGAAGAATTTCAAAGGGATCATAGGAATCTTAAAAGACGAAAAATCGAAACGCATTTATTATTTTCAGATAAGACAGTACTTGTCCTATCTCAACCGCATAAATACATATATAAAAGTCAAAGACCAATTAAGCATAAATTTGCATTTGATGTATTAAATAATGAATTTATTTTAATTTCAAATGAAACTTGGAAAAATGAAGGATTACATAAGTTTGGCAGAGGTTTTTTAGTTAGAAAAGAAAATGGTAAGTGGAAAAAAATTATGCCTATTTCTGAAGGCAAATTTACTAAAGAATTAGATGAAATACAACTTCAGGGTATTCATGATATTGTAGGAGAAAATTTACTTTTATGGATATCTAAATCTAAGTATGATAATATGTGCAATAGGTGCAAGAAAACATGCAAACAACCTAAGCTTACTGAATTAATGTTTTGTAAAACATTTGACGCTATTAAATCAAGAAAGAAAAGGGCTGTTAAATGATTGATAAAAAAGCAGCTAAGGCTGTTGATCAAGCAATAAAGGTTTTAAATAAATACATACTTGAGTCTGATAAAATTTCAAATGAAAGAAAAGATCAGGTTAACAATGTATTAGAAGTTTTAGGTGAGAGGTTATTTACTGCACCGGCTTCAACAAAAACTGCAATGCATTCAGCATATCCTGGCGGATTGATTGTTCATTCATTAGCAGTAACAAGGAGAATATTTGATTTATGCGGCGCATTTGAGGTTTCAGAAGAAGATGTGCCGCATGACTCAAAAGTAATTGTTGGTTTATTCCATGATATTGGAAAAATAGGAACATATGATGGAATACCTCAATATATGCCAGAAGAATCAGAATGGCATAGAACCAAACTTGGCCAAATATATAATTACAATAAAAATCTTGATGATGCACTTACACATGCTCAAAGATCAGCAAGATTATTAGGGCAATGCGGATTGATTTTAACTGATCAAGAATATGCATCAATATTGATTCATGATGGAATTTATATTGAAACAAATAAATCAAGAGAAGCTATGTATACTAAAATTAAATTAGCGAGAATTGCACATTTTGCTGATTCATGGGTTGCTTTACAGGAGGATATTTAATATGAAACTTACATTCGTAGGTTGTGGTTCTGCATTTAATAAGTTAAGTCTTCAAAGCAATATGCTTTTAGAAGCTGAGTCTGGTAAAAAAATGCTTATTGATTGTGGTTCTTATGCGCATATAGGATTATTATCTGCATTAGGGATTAATGAAACAAATTATGCAGATGAAATTGATTCTATTTATATTTCACATCAACATGGAGATCATATTGATGGGTTAGAAGAAATTGCATTTTGCACATATTTTAATCCTAATGCTCCAAAAATTGCACTTTATTGCGAGCAATATCTAATGCATAGAATTTGGGATGAAAGTCTTAAAGGTGGATTAGGATCTGTTCAAGGCAAAGTAATGCATCTTACAGATTATTTTGATTGTAGGCCATTGAATGTTAATGTTATAAATCAATGGGAGGGAATTAATTTTGAATTAGTTCAAACACTTCATGTGATGAATGGATTTGAATTTGTTCCAAGCTATGGTTTAATGATAAAAGAAGAAAAGGTAAATGCTAAAAATATATTTTTAACAACAGATACACAACATTGCCCAAATCAAATTCAAGATTTTTATGATATGGCAGATGTTATATTTCATGATTGTGAAACAGCACCTTATTTTTCTGGTGTTCATGCCCGCTATGATGAATTAAAAACGCTGAATAAAGAAACAAAAAAGAAAATGTGGTTATATCATTATCAACCGGAACCACCACAAATGAAAACTGCAAGAGAAGATGGTTTTAGAGGACTAGTTACAAGAGGCCAAAGTTTTAAGTACGAGGTGAAAAATGAGTGAATTAATTGTTGAAGTTTGTAAAATAGATGAAATAAGATCACATAGTAATGCAGATAAATTAGAAATTGCTATAGTGAAGGGGTGGTCTGTTATTACACAAAAAGGAAAATATAAGGCTGGAGATCTAGTTGTCCATGTTCCCCCAGATACGATTCTTACTGAAGAACTTTCAGAACAGCTCGAAGTTACAAAATACCTTTCTAAGCAAAGAGTAAAGGCTGTAAGATTACGTGGTGAAATGAGTTTTGGTTTAATATTTGAGCCACCACTTGGGCATCATCAAGAAGGTACGTCAGTTGTAGATTTTTATAAAATGAGAAAATGGGAGCCACCTGAAGAATCTATTCAAGGTGATTCAGAAGTAGATGCTACATTTTTTGTTAAATACACAAGCATTGAAAACTATAGAAATTTTCCTTTGATGATTGCTGAAGGTGAAGATGTAATTATAACTGAAAAAATTCATGGAACAAATTCAAGAGTAGGATATTGTTTTGATACTAAGGCGCAAGAACCTATTTTCATGATTGGCTCTCATAACAGACGAAGAAAAATTGATGTTGAGAGCTTATATCATAAACCATTAACTGATAATGTAAAATCATTGCTTAAACAATTATATGATAGCTGGGACAATTGTGCAGCAGTAATTTTATATGGCGAAATTTATGGACGTGGTATTCAAGATTTAGGTTATGATATAGAACATTCTTTTGCTGCATTTGATATAAAGAGAGATGATCATTATTTTGATTATTCAGCAATGAAAGATTTATGTGATTCATTTGAAATTCCAACAGTTCCAGTATTATATCGTGGCCCATTTAGCAAAGAAATTTTAGAAAAATATTACATGGGCACTACAATAGTTGGAAATAATTCAAATCAAATTAGGGAAGGCGTTGTTGTTAAACCAACTTTTGAACATAGAAATGCTCGTGGTCGTAGAGTAATATTGAAAATGATAAGCGATGATTATCTCGTTAGAAAAGTTGGTACAGAAAGACATTAGCACGTGTATCCAAATTGGACAAAGGAAACGGACTGCAAATCCGTTCTGTGAGAGTTCGAGTCCCTCCGCGTGCTCCAAAAATTAAGGAAAAAAGATGGTAGAAATTGTAATAATCATTTTAACAATTTATGGAATTTGCACATCATTTGCAATTTATAAAACCTTAGATAGAATCAATTATCTAGAGCTTATATTTAGAAATATGCATGCTCAATTAGGAACATTTACAGTTTACTGCGAACAAGTTCTTAACACAAAAAGATATGCAAATGAACCAATGATCATTGGTTTTGTTGGGCAAATGAAAGAGCTCTATACGTATTTAAAATCTGTAGAAGATTTTTATACATTTGATATTGAGCTAAGTAATGATAACATTTCAATAGAGAATTTAGATGAGCAAGAAGAAAGAAAACAAGCTTAAGGAAATAGAATTATTTGATGGAAAAACACTGTCAGATTTATTTAAAGATGTTTTCGATAGATCGACAGAAGAAAGAGAAAAAGCATTAGAAATATACGACAATATTGCTGCAAGATTTCAAACTGATGATGATGTATTTATGATTGGCGATAAAGCTAATCCATACCTTAATGTTGCGCAAAAAGCTACAGATAACATTACAAAAATGTTATTAACTGCACAAAAAATGATTGAGATGACAAAGGTTGAAGAGGTTGAAGAGGGATTAAATAGCGAAGATATACTCACGCAACTCGATAAATTAAATGCAAACCCAGAAGAATTAGAAATGCGTAATAATGCCGATAGTTCAGAAAAAAATGAATCTTTTTTTGATATTGATATTGAGGAAAATATTCCAAAAAGAACGACTAGTGGTAATGCAGCCAAAAAATTTGAATTTGATTTAGGAAAGGATAAAGACTTAGAGCGCTTTAAATAAATTTATGATATTAGGTTTGGATGTCTCAACAAATTCAACCGGTTATGCTGTTATCGATAAAGAAGGAAAATTGTTAAAATATGGCTTTATAGATACCTCTAAAGAAAAAGATTTTTTTGATAAAGCTAATATATTTGCTCTTCAGATGAAAAATTTGTCTGAAGAGTTTTGCTTTGAAAAAATAGCTATAGAAGAAATACTTGGAAAATTTTCTGGTGGTAGATCTAGTGCAAAGGTAATAATTGCGCTAGCTAGATTCAATGCATTGGTAAGCTATAAATGTTTTGAATATACTGAAATTAAACCTGTTCATATAAATGTATTAAGGGCAAGGAGTTTAGCATTAGGTCATAGTGTGCCAAGAGGTTTATCTAGTAAAGAATATGTATTAAAAAAAGTTATAGAATGGTATCCGGATATTATATTGCCAAAAATGAAAAGAAAAGATGCAATCGCGAAAAATGCTTATGATATCGCGGATGCTGTAGTTATCGGGAAGGCAATGATGAGATATGACGAATGATGAAACTTTTGAATTATTACAAGATATATTAGGAAATGCAGAAACAGAGCCAGATAAAAATGGTGACTCTACATTTCAATGTCCAAATTGCGACCATCCAAAGCCACATTTAGTTGTGAACATAGATAAGGAATTATATCATTGTTGGATATGTGAATTCAGTGGAATAGGTCATAAATATTGCTTATCAAAGCTCGGCTTCTTTAAAGAGGCTAAACAATATTTTTCAAACCATAGAAAAACCTTAGCTGAGTTTAATCGTTCAACTATTTATCAATTAATGCATCCAGAGTATGCTAATTCTCCGCAAAATGAATGGAAATTAGCCATACCAAATGATTACATGCAATTGTATTTTAAGAAAAAAAAATCAAGTTATCATAATGCAAATGATTACTTAGCAACACGTGGATTAAATAGTGATGATATAATAAAATACAATATTCATTACAACCCAGAGCAAAGAAGAATATTAATACCATCTTATGATGCTAATTTCAAATTGAATTATTACATAACAAGAGCAATAGATGATTCATTTGTAAAATACACCAATCCAGACATTCCAAAAACTGAATTTATATTTAATGAACATTTAATAAACTGGAATGAAAAGCTTCATATTTTTGAAGGAGTTTTTGATTCAATATTAAGTAGGAAAAATTCAGTAGCATTATTAGGATCATCCTTAAAAGCAAACAATAAATTATTCCAAAAAATATTACAACATCAAACAAAAGTAATAATTGCATTAGATCCTGATGCATTTCAAAAACAATCTAGAGTAGCAAAATTATTTTTTAAAAATGATATTCAAGTTGATATAGTAGATAGTAGAGAAAATGATAATGATATAGCAGATATTGGAGAAGAAGGTTATAACAAATTGTTATCAAAAAAATTGATTAATTTTGGCTTAAGGGAAATTATTGCATCTAGATTAAATGAATAGGAGAACATATTGAAAATTGCCCATTGCGCAGATATTCATATACGTTTATTAAAAAGACATAGCGAATATAGCAAAGTATTTGATAATTTTCAGAGATCATTATTTGAAAATGAAATTGATAGAATTGTTGTTGCAGGAGATTTATTTCATAATAAGGTAAGTTTATCACCAGAGGCAGTAAGATTAGGCAGGGATTTTTTACAAAAAATTGCTCAAGCTGCTCCTGTTGATATAATAGTAGGAAATCATGATTGTATAGTAAACCAGCCTAATAGACTAGATGCAATCACTCCAGTTTTAGATCATATAGATGAATTAACACATTCTATAAATTTGTGGGAAAATAGTGGAATATTTAACATTGAAGATAACATAAATTATGGAATTTTTGCAATAAACGATGAAGATAATTTTCCATACATAATTGATGATAAAAAAGATGATCAAATTTACATAGCATTATTTCATGGAGCTATAAACAAAGCAAAAACTGATGTTGAATATGCTTTAAAATCTAGATATAATGTTAATATGTTTGATAATTATGATTTTGCATTTTTAGGTGATATTCATAAAATGCAAGTTTTATCATACGATCGTGCAATGAATCCAAAAATAGCATATTCAGGTAGTCTTATACAACAAAATCATGGTGAAGTAATAGATAAAGGATATTTAATTTGGGATACAGAAGAATTATCAACTAAATTTGTAAAAGTAGAAAATGACTATGGTTTTTATACAATAAAGCTTAATGATATTGATGCTAATAATTTAACAAATTTAGCATTTGAAGGTGTTCCAAAAAAACCATACATAAGAGTTCTTGTTGGCGGCTCTTCATATAATCAAGTTACATTAAATAACATAGCTTCGACTGTTAGAGAAATGTATAATCCATTATCACTTTCTGTTGAAGTAGATATGACTAGCGATAATGAAAATATTGATATAGAAGACTTAGAAATTGAAAATGTTACTCAATTATCAGTTCAACAAAAACTACTTAGAAATTGGTTTGATAATTCATCTTTAACAAAAACAGAAATTGATAATATACTTAGCATACATTCAGAAATATTTAATACTTCAATTGAAGTAGAAACAAAAAATAGAGGAATAAATTGGAATGTTCATAGAATGAATTTTTCAAATACATTTTCTTATGGAGAGGATAATTCAATTGATTTTGATTCATTGGATGGGCTTGTAGGAATATTTGCACCGAACAGGGCTGGAAAATCTGCGCTCTTGGCTACATTGTTAAATGGTCTATTTAATATGTCAGATAGAGTATCTAGAAGCAATATCTCAGATCTTATAAATTCAAATGAAAGTAATGCTTCAATTGAAATATATTTTTCAGTTGATAATAGAAAATTTGTTATAATGAGAATTATTGAAAGAAGACCAGATAATCCAAATAAGGGAAAAACTAAAATTGCATTATGGGAAATAATTGCTGGGCAAAGAATACCATTATCTGGAGATGCAAGAGTAAACGAAACTGAGCAAATGTTAAAAAATATGTTAGGTAGTTATTTAGACCATAGATTAACAACATTTGGAATGCAAAATGACCTATCCAGTTTTTTAGATCAAAATCAAGCTAGCAGAAAAGAGTCATTATCAAAATTTTTAGGACTTGATGTTATAGATCAATTATATTGGGCAATTAAGGCTGAAAATGATGGACTTAAAAAGTTGATAAAACAATACAAGGAGCATGATTTTAATGCAATACTTGATGGCTATATAAAGGAAAGAGATTCTATAGAAATAGAATTGGCAGATGCTAATAAGCTGAAAAATAAGATATCAAAACAAATATCAAAAATAAATGAAAAAATAAATGAAAAAACTAAGCAAATTGAAAATGTAGATTATTCTAATGATGTAGATATTAAGGGCAAAATTCGTTCTTTAGAGATGCTTATAAAAAATGAGAAACAGCATATTATTGATAGCGAAAATGAAAAGAAGCAAATACAAAAATCTATAGACGATATTGAAAATGAATTAAATGATTTTGATGAATTATTACGCAGCAAAATTAAATCAAAATTAGTTGAAAATAAGGAAAAACATTTATTCATAATGAATAGCATAATGTTGTTGAAAAAAGATTTAAAAAATGCTAAATCATTATCAGAAATTCTTGAAAAACATGATTGGTTTGAAAAAAATGATTATTGCAAAAAATGTTCATTTTTATCTGAGGCCTTTATTGCTAAAAATTCATTAGACAATTTTTTATTGCAAATTGAAGAAAAGAATAAGGAAGCAATTGAAGTAAATGAAAAAATAGAAAAGGCACAAATTATTGAATCTGAATTTGAAATATTGGAAACAAAACTTCATGATCAAAAAAGATTAGCATCCACTTTAGATTTATTAGAATTAAGATTGAAAAATGATAAACAAAATGCAGAGTATACTATAAAAGAACTGGACGATGCCAAACAATTATTAAAACTATACGAAAAAAATGAAGCAACAATTGAAAAAAATGAAAGATTAGAAAATGAAATCGCGAAGCAAAGAAAAGATCTAAATACATTTTCAGACCAAAGCAATGGAATTGACAATTTCATAAATAAGCGAAATGTTGAATTAGGTGGAATAAAACAAAAAATTGACGATCTTGGAAATTCCATGCAGCATTTAACTGAAATTGAAGAAACATTTAGATTGTCATCAATGTTACAAAATGCATTATCAAAAGACGGTATTCAATTACAGATCATAAAAAAAGTTATCCCAAGAATTAATATGGAGCTTAGGAAAATACTTTCAAATGTTACTGACTTTGATATTATACTTGAAATTGATGATGAATCAAGAGATATAGGAATTTATATAGACGATGGAAATAGTAAGAGGTCATTAGATCTTGGTTCCGGAATGGAAAAATCAACAGGGTCAATAGCAATAAGGGCTGCTATAGCAAATATATCATTAATCCCCAGATGTAATTTATTTATTATAGATGAAGGATTCGGTACATTAGATTCTGATAATTTAAATAACATGAATATGCTGCTTGGCTACCTTAAATCAATTTTTAAAACAGTTATTATAATATCTCATATTTCTGAGATGCAAGATATAGTTGATCATATCATAACAATGGAAAGGGATGAAAATGGGTATTCGAAAATTAAGTTCGGCAATTGAAGTAAAGGTAAAACAACTATCACTTAAAGATGGTGATATTTTGCATATAGATAATACAGATCAAAAATTGTCATCTTCAGAATTACAAAGCATAACAAATGGTGTTAATGCGTTACTCAAAGATATTTATAAAGATAAAGTTAAAATAGGCCTTATTGTAACAAGCAATGGTGAATACAAAGTTGACAGAGCAGATAAGATGCTCAGAGATAAAGGTTGGCGAAAAGTAGGAAGTCCAAATAAAATGGATTTAATATAGAGAAAAATAATGGGTTTGATGGATATAGTCAAAGGAGCTGGAAATGTTTTATCAGGTGGCCTTGGTGGATTAGCAGAATCAGTTGTTGATGTTGTAGCTGGCCAATTTCCTGATAAAATGAGTGAAGCTGAAAAGGCGCAACTTACAGCAAAAATTAAAGAAATTGAGCATAAGAAAGAAATTGAATTAATGCAAGCTTGGAATGAACAAGAAAAAGGCTTTCAACAATTCATAAATGAACATGAAGGATCTGCTAGCGATTTAAAAGCTTTGCCAGTGCTTGGTCCTATCATGATCTTTTTAAGGGGTGCATTCAGACCTCTCATGGCATTTGGTGTGATGATAACTGACTTGTGTGTATTTTCAGGTCAATGGAATATTGCAGTGTTAGCTGGATCTGCTTTGGCGCCACAAGTTATGTCGTTGTTATGGATCATAAATATTTGTGTTTTGACATTTTATTTTGGGGAAAGAGCTATGAAGAATGTTGGCCCATTAGTTGAAAGAATAATTGAAAAATCAATCTTGTCTAAAGATGCTAAATAGAAGTTTAACACTACTATATAAAGGTGAGAGTATGAAATTATTTTATGCGTTTAAAGAATGTGTTAACATTCCAGTTCATCTTATAGATAATGTTAAAAACTTAGCACCATTTATTGAAAAGATGTTTATGGGGAAATAGTAATGAAGTTATCAGAAGCAACAGAACCAAAACCAACGTTTAAAAGTCTTATAAGCAGAATGCAAATTTTTAAACAAAACTATAGCAATGCTTTTAATGCATATAACTACAATAAAAGTACTGCTTATACTGAACTTGTAGTATTAAAAAAAGAATTAACTAAATTTGCAAAAGATAATAAAAAGAATCCAGAAGTATCACAAAAACTTCATTCACAAATAAAAGAAGTTATTAAATATTTTACTGGAAGAATAAAAGAACTTGATGTTCGTTATAAAGAGCAAAAAGAAAGAGAAAAAAATTTGAAACAACATGGTCGCTCATCTAGTTACTTAGATAATAAACTGAGGGCAAGATAATGAATCAAGAACTGAAAAGAACAATCATATTATCATACAATAAGAGTGACAAAAATAAGGCTAAATTCTTAAAATTGCTGGCAAGAGAAACAGGCCTTACGAAAAGGGGAATGTCAAGAGGTCCTGTTGCTGATATGATATCTACATTTGTGTTTAATGAGGGTAAAGGAATGGAATTAAAAGAAGCACAAGGTAAAGATTCTATGAAATTAGCATATTCAGGATTGAAACAAATAAATCAAGCAATTCAAATAATTAGGTATCAATCTAAAGGTGGTGGTGATAGAGCTCTTGGCGAATACGCTTCTGAATTAGCTGAACATGCAGAAGCGCTTGACATGTTATTTCAAAATGCTGAAGATATAATGTAAGGAAAATATATGAATTTACTTGTTGAAAGATTTTCCGATAATGGCGATAGCACGCTTGGAATATTATATGAAAAAGTTCCAGGATATAAAAGATTTGAAAAAAAGCTATTAGCATTTACAATTGAAGATGAAAAAAGAACACAAAAAGTTTTTGGAGAAACAAGAATACCTGAAGGTATTTATGACATAAAATTAAGAACTGAAGGTGGTTTTCATAAAAGGTATGCAGCAAAATATGGAGATATGCATGTAGGAATGTTATGGTTACAAGATGTTCCTAATTTTGAATATGTATTAATTCATACTGGAAATGATGATGATGATACAGCAGGTTGTTTATTGGTAGGGGATAAGAGTGCGCAAAATGTTACAAAACCCGGTGCAGTAGAAATTTCAGTAGGCGCATATAAGAGAATCTATCCACCAATTGCTGAAGCAATTTATAATGGCGAAAATGTTACGATTGAATACGTAGATTCAACTATTCATTTTTTCTAATTTACCAGCAAAGCAAATCTGTTAAAACAATATTATAGAGAATATTTATTTAAAATAAAAGTCTTTAATAGATTTGGAGGAAATGAATGGCTTTAAAGAGTAGTGAATTAGTATTATTAGGGCCACCAACAATTTTTGGTGGTGATGTTGCCGATAGAGCGACTAGCGGTGATTTTGAAGGAACATTTGCTTCTGAACAAGTTTTTACTGGTTGGACGGCTGGCACTTCAATTTCTGGTTTATCAACAACTGACTTTCAAGCGGGAGCAAGTGCTCAAATTGTTGCATTTCCAAAATCTGGTGCAGCAGTAACCGCCGCTGAAGGTCATTCATTCGCGCAACAATTAGCAGGTTTAGATACAGATAATGATTATGGATTAACTGCCTATGTAAAAGTGACAGCGCCAACACATCCTGCTGGACCTGTATACGTAAGAGTAGGACCTAATTCTGGTGGTGATTCTTTTCAAGCTTCTGCAACTGCGGCTGGTGGAGCAACAGCAGATTATCAATTAATAGAATTAACATGGTCAAATACTGCAGCAAGTCCTTGGGTATTTTTTGCAAGTGATGAAGATGGAACAACAGCGCAAATAGACAGCATCGTTATAAGATCAGCTTCAGCATCAACAATGGATGCAAATACAGCATCTCCAGGCTATTTGCTTTCAACTCCAAGTTGGACAATTACTGTGCCTAATGGAATTGATACTCCAGCTTCTGGTGTACCTTATAGAGTAGAAGTTAATAATGCAAATCCACATGATCCAAATAAAAAGGATCATTATGTTAATCCGCAAATGTATGCATTAAAATCATTTAATAAGCAACAAGTTCAAGCTGCTGCATCTGCTTCTAATTTTGAATCAAGGTGGATTAATTTAGGCGATATGACTACATCTGCATATGTTGGTGTAGGAACTTATAGATATGTTAGAATTGTAAATGCTGGTGGATTTACTGGGGCATCATCTGCATTTGAAGGACATTTATGGACGCAACATAAAGCACCAATGATATAAGGGGGGAATAATGAAAATTAAAAAATCAGAAATTAAAGAGCTTGTAAAAGAAGTATTGGAAGAAGAAGGCGGCGGCAATACTGATGAACTTCGTAAAAAATATAAAAATAAATTAAGATTAGCCTTACGTTCTACAGATCAATTGTTTAGACTATGGGCATATGCAGAAGACGAAGATAAAATTGGTAAATGGTCTCATTTACTAACTAATCTTGATAGAGGTTGGTATAAAATATTTGGTGATAACTTAAGATAGGAGGCTTAATGCCTGAAGAAGAATCAGAATTATATAATCCATCTAAACATGTTGGAAGGCATCCTGAAACAGGAATACCTTTAGTAAGGGCAAGACATAAATACAAAAAACCAAAAAGTGCTAGAGGAAAAGATTTAAAAAATGAAGGTTATAAACCTTTGAATCCTTGGTTTTGCCCAATGAAAGATCCTGATACAAAGGAAGTTTGTGGTAAAATGATGTCTAATTGGGATGATATGTTTTACAATTCATATGGAATGTGTCAAGATTGTGCCCAAAAGTATAATCCACATTTATTTGGAAATTTAAAGGATGTTCCAAAGGTTGAAGTTGTGGGGCCTAAGGAAGTTTAAAATAGAGAAAAGATAATGAAAATAAAAAATTTAGCTGAAGCAGAAAGTAGAGTATATAATGCTGTTGTTCATGCAACAGGCCAAAGCTCAAGCCCAGAAACAAGGGAAATAACAAGCTATTAAGGAACGTGTTTCTAAAAGCAAAAATGTTCTTTCTGCACTTACTTATATAATTAAAAAATATTCTCGAAATGAAAGAATGTTTTCAAGTTTAGCTTATGCAGTATTAACTGCATTTTCAGAAAAATAATTTCATGTATTAAAAATGCAATAATTTTTATTATAATATTTTGTAAGTAGCAAAGGGGAATAAAATGAAATTAAAAGAGGCCGCATATACAGAAAAAGAAATGTTGGCGATAGCTAGAAGTGAAAGTAAAGGCGGAAAAACTCTCAAAATAAAAAATACTTTTGCTACTGAAGATGATGATGAAGGAATGCCATCAGTAGTAGATTCAAATACTGGAGAAATTGTTTTTATAGAAGATGATCCGTTTTTTCGTAGGCAATTTCCATCAATAAAAACTGCCAAACAATTCATAAGTAATGTTAGAAAGAAAAGATAAGAGGATTAATTGGAGATAACAAATGAGTGAAGTTTATCAAACTTCTCCTAATAGAGTTGAGGATCATAGAGTTCATAATGCTATTGAATGTTTAGCTAATTTTGTTGAAATGATTCCAGAAGTTCATATTGGGTTTGAAGATGGAATATTCTTTTTAGATACACAAAGATATGGCGCTGTTAATGATTTAAGTATTCATGCTGATTTACAAAATGAATTAGATTTAACTGCTAAAAATGCAGAAAAATATCTTAAGGATGATGGATTTTCAGGTGTTAAGGTTACACCTGTTAGTTTTGAAGTAACACCAATGGGTTGGGGCTCAGGAGTTCATAATTCTACTGGCACGGCTGGAAGACAACTTCTTTATACTGCTCGTGGAACATATGAATTTACGGCCAATCCATAACAGAGATAAGAAATGGATAAGCTATTATTAAATGCTATAGCAATGATGTTTAAAATATTAAGAATTCCAGGAAAAGAATATTTGATCAATCAGATCTATCAAAAAATTCATCCTATTATTAGTCCATTATTAGAGAACAAAGGAATGAAGTTAAAAGAAGCTATAACAATTGATGTTAAGATTGGTGATACAATTCTTACAGGAAAATTCAAAAATAAAAAAACAGTAATAAAGTCAATAACAAAAGATGAGCATGGAATGCCAGTTATCAATGACAGGAAAGCTACTACATTTAGAATTTTTAAAGAGAAATAGCATGAAGATTAAAAAATCAGATATCAAAAATATCATAAGAGAGGTATTGGAAGAAGAAGAAGCTGAAGAATGGGGTGTATATAGTAGAGGTGGCTCTGTTGGCAGCAAAAATGATGGTTCACCAATAGCAACAGGCACAAAAGAAGATATGAAAGCAAAAGCAAGAAGAATGACAAAATCATTAAGTCCAGGTGAACGCAAATATTATAAAATGGGTTATTCTGCTAGAATAGTTAAATAGGAAAATTTTGCTCTTTAATTTTGACTTTTCGTGGAAAATACTTCCGGATCTAAATTGAGAAATGAATATGAAATTAAATGAAGCTGTAAATGTTAAATAGTAGTTAAAAAATTGTCTTGAAAATTGAATGGAGGCGTAGTTGGATTTATCAGTAGAAAACGTAGAAAGAAATTTGCAATATAATAATGCTTCAGAACGAGATATTATAAAGCAATTTTTTACAAACCCACAAGAAATAGATAGAAAAAAGAAAACATTTGTATTTAGCACACCATCAGAAACTGGCACAAGTTTTTTTAGATTATTTGAGCCAATGAGAGTGATGTGGAAGCATTTCAGAGATGAAGCTAATTTTGTGTATACAGAAGGTATTCAGCCAAATCATTTAAAATTAGCAGATGGTATTATAATGCATAGGGCTGGTAATTTACATTCACACTTTTTATCAGCTGTTGAAATGTGGCCAAAGACAGAAGTTAAACCTTTCATTATTCATGATGTTGATGATAATGAGTTCAATCTCCCTAGGGCTCATCCAATGAGGGATATTTGGTATATTTCTGGCAAAGATAAAATGTCAATACAATCGTTAAAACAATCTGATCTTATAATGACAACAACAGAAAAGCTTAAAAAAACATTTAAGCCAATGAATAAAAAGGGTAATGTTCATATATTCAGAAATGCATTTGATTGGGAATTACCACAATGGAATCTTGATAAAAATGAAGTAAGAAAGGAAATGATTCCAGAGTGGGGAGAAGATAAAATTGTAATTGGGTGGGCTGGTTTAACATCTCATTATGAAGATATAAAAAGAATGCATGCCGTACTTAAAAAAATACATGATAAATATCCTGAGACTGTTTTTATATTAGCTGGAATGGCCTTGAAAGATTCATCAATTGAAATTAGATATGATGATGATGGTAAGCCATTATTTAAAGAGCAAGAAATTGAAGATGAAAGCATGCTCTATAAAAATAGAGTAAAATCATTATACGCAGATTTTGATGAAAGCAGATTGAAAATTTTTGATGCTAAACCATTAGAAGAATATGGAAAGTTTTATGCATTATTCGATATATCATTAGCATATATTGAACGTAATGCATTCAATTCATGTAAGTCAGAAATTAAAGTAATTGAAAGTTTACATTATGATGCCCCAACAGTTTTTAGTAATTATGGTGGATATAAGGATTTTTGGGATTCAGTGCCTGGAAATATAAAGAAAAGTGAGTCTGGGAACAGGCTGCCATTTGCGATAGATTCAATGATGCCAAAAAAATGGATTGAGGCCTTATCCTTTTGGGTAGATGCAATAAAAACAAATAGCCCAGACTTAAAAAAAGTAAAAGAGCTTGCTGAATTTTCAGATAACAAATATGATCTTAATCAAACTGCAGAAGAAAGGTTATTTTTCTTAATAGAAGAGTCAGAAAAACATGAAGAAAATGAAATTAATAAAATAGCTAGAAATTATAAATAGGAGAATTTCATAATGGCTTCATTGAGAGTTTGGGGAGATAATTATAACATAAGAGAAGAAGGTATTTTTGCTAAGTTTCCAGCAAATCAAAAATATCAACTTTTAGATCTTGGTGTTAATGAAACTATTGTTGTTTTACCATTTAACATAGGCTTTCAAAATGAAAATTATTTATTTGAAGTTTTTGGTGATGTAGTTAGCAACTCATTTTTAAAAAATGTATATTACATAGCAGTTGGTCATAGAAATGATAGTGAAATAATTGGTATAATTGAACAATTATCGGAGAAGTCGTTTGAATAAAAATGCATTAAAGGAAGTAATAAAAGATATTGTTAATTCCTATTTAAATGAAATAGATGTTATTGAAGAAGCTAAGCGAAGAAAAGTAGTTGTAAGAGGGGGTAAAAGAAAAAGAAAATTAACTTCTGATCCTGGACAAAAAATTGTTGGCGGCAAAGCAGTTAGAATGGGATCTGCTGAAAGAGTTAAACGTAAAAGAGGTGCTAGAAAAGCTGCATTCAAAAGAAAGCCAAAGGCTGCAAGAATTCAAAAGAAAAGAAAAAAATCAATGAAAAAAAGACATACATTTGGTTTAGATAGGTAAATAAAAATGATACTTTGTAAAGTTTGTAAGGGTGAAAAAATATTAAGAGATGGCATGAATAACTTTAGATCTTGTCCTGTTTGTAAAGGCAAGGGTTCAATCAGTGAAGTTGATAATGAAAATATTCAATCTTACGCAAAAAAACAATTGCTTAAAGGTTAATTAAGTTATAACATTTATTAATAAACAAAGTAAATGCGGAGGGGCTGGCCATTGGTGAGGTCGGGCAGATTGCTAATCTGTTAGTCATAGAAATATGGCTTGTGAGTTCGAATCTCACCCCCTCCGCCATTTTTTTTATATAGTCAAGTCAAGTTTTAATTACACAAAAAGAAAGGAGACATACATGAATTTAAATAAGCTTTCTAATCTTGAGAAGGAAAGATATGATCAAGAACATTGGGAAGGTTCATTTGAACAATATTCAAATAAGTTAAAGAAAAATCCTGGCATTTGTAGAAATGCTTTTGCAAGATTACATGATGCTATTTTGTATCATGGATCAAAAGAATATGTTCATCTTAAAGAAAAAATTGTTCATTATAATTTCTTTGATGATCCATTTGATAATGGCCTTGATGCTATTGAAGGTTTAGATGAATCATTAATGACATTAGTAAGATTGTTAGAATCTGCAGCTAAAGGTTATGGCCCAGATAAAAGAATCATTTTGCTACATGGCCCAGTTGGTTCTTCAAAATCTACTATTGCAAGATTGCTTAAAAAAGGTTTAGAGTTTTATACAAAACTTCCTGAAGGTGAAATTTATACTCATGAATGGCATATTAATGATGAAGTTATTGAATGCCCAATGCATGAAGAACCATTTAAAATTATTCCTATTAAGTACAGAAAAGAACTTGGTATTTCAAATGTTGAAGGTAATTTATGTCCATTATGTAGACTTCATTATAAAGACTTAATGAATAAATATGACGGTGATCTTAATAAAGTTCTAGAACATGTTAAAGTAAAAAGATTTACATTTTCAGAAGATGATCGTCTTGGAGTTACAACATTTCAACCTAAGGATGAAAAGAATCAAGATTCAACAGAATTGACTGGTGATATTGATTATAGAAAAATTGCTGAATACGGAAAAGATTCAGATCCAAGAGCATTCAATTTTGATGGTGAACTTAATTGTGCTAATCGTGGCCTTATTGAAATGATTGAAATTTTGAAGCTTGATACAGCTTTCTTATATGATTTATTGACAGCATCTCAAGAACATAAAATTAAACCTAAAAAATTCGCACATGTAGATATTGATGAGGTTATTATTGGTCATACAAATGAACCTGAATTTCTTAAGCTTCAAAAAGATCCTATGCAAGAAGCATTACGAGATAGGATTGTACGAGTAAATATTCCATACGTTCTTTCATTAGACGAAGAAATTAAAATTTATGAAAAAAGTTTTAGCAAAGATAAGGTTGATAAAGATATAGCCCCACATACAATTGAAATTGCAGCTATTTGGGCAATTTTAACAAGGCTTGAAGCACCTGATGGTGGTCAACTTACATTGATGCAAAAAATGAAACTATATAATGGAAAGAGATTACCTGGATTTAATGATGATAATATTAGAGAGCTTAAAGAAAAGGCTGAACGTGAAGGAATGGAAGGAATTTCTCCAAGATATGTTCAAGATAGGCTTTCAAGCGCAATAGTAAATACTGAAAAATCTAATGTTAATCCATTCATGATTTTAAATGAACTTGATGATGGATTAGATTCATATTCTCTAGTAAGTTCTAAAGATGTAATAAAAGGATACAGAGATTTGTTAGAAGAAGTTAAGACAGAATATGAAGATATCATTAAAAACGAGGTTCAACGAGCAATTGCTGCTGATGATTCAACACTGGCTAGATTATGTGGAAACTATATTGATAATGTTAAAGCATATACAAGTGCTGAAAAGGTAAGAAACCCTATAACTGGAAAGGATGATCCACCTGATGAAAGATTGATGAGATCTATCGAAGAAAAGATTGATATTCCAGAAGATAGAAAAGATGATTTTAGGCAGCAAATGATGAATTATATTGGTGGTTTGGCAGTTGAAGGAAAAACCTTCGACTTTAAATCTAATGACCGTTTGCTCAAAGCTCTTGAGTTAAAATTATTTGATGATCAAAAAGATACAATTAAACTTCATACAATTTCACATGGCGTTATGGATGATGATACTCAAGAAAAAATTGAAGTTGTAAAAAGCAGATTAATGAATGATTTTGGTTATGATGAACAATCTGCACAAGATATTTTAGAATATGTTGCTTCAATTTATGCAAGATCAGACGCCAAAGACGAGAATTAAAAATATGGCAACTGTTAAAAGCGATAGGGCTAGATTTCAAGAGAAGCTTAAGTACAATGTTAAAAAAAATCTAAAAAATGTTATCAATGGTGAATTTCAATCTATCAAGGGGGGCAAGCTTATTAAGGTCCCCGTTGATTCAATTCATATGCCACGAATTAGATATGATACAGCTAACGAGGGTGGCGTTGGACGAGGAGATGGAGAAGCTGGTGATATAATAGGTACTGAAAAAGGCGATGGATCTGACCAAGGTACTGAAGGTGGTAATCAAGCAGGAAGGCATTCTCATTATGCTGAATTAGATTTAGATGAATTAGCAGAAATTTTAGGCGAAGAATTAGAATTACCTAAAATTTTACCAAAGGGGCATAGAACATTATTTGGTGAAAAAGACAAATATAATTCTATAGCTCAAAATGGTCCTGATTCACTGAAGCATAAAAAAAGGACATTGAAAAAGGCTATTCTTAGAGGTAGACCAAAACATATACCTTATAATAATGATTTTGAATATAAATCATTTACAAGAAAACCTTCACCAATGAATAATGCTGTAATATTTTATATGCAAGATGTATCTTCTTCAATGAGTAGAGATCAACTAGAAATAGTTAGAATAGTGTGTTTTTGGATAGAAACTTGGCTTAAAAAACAATATGATAATGTAGATCAAAGATATATTTTGCATGATACAATTGCTGGAGAAGTAACAAGAGATGATTTTTATAGATATGATCCAAGTGGTGGCACATCTATTTCAACTGCATTTAACAAAATGAATGAAATAATAAAGAAGTCTTATCCAGTTGATGATTGGAATATTTATCCATTTTATTTTGGCGATGGAATGAATTGGACGCAAGATACAAAAACAGCTATAGATATTATAAAAAACGATTTGCTGCCTATTTCTAATCAATTAAGCATAGGTATGATAGAACCTGATTGGATGGGAATGGGTTCATTTGGTAAAGATTTGCTAGATTCATTAAATGGAACTGATGATTTGATAGATAAGGTTGTAATTGATACAATTAAAAATAGAGATGATTGTTTTAACGCTATTAAGACTTTCTTATCTAAAGGAAATTAACAAATGAAAGATAAATTCAATTTAGTTAAAAGTTTTCCTGCTGAGCTAAAAGAATGGAAATACAAAATTGAAAAAATTGCAGAAGAAGAGGGATTAACATATTTTGATATAATTTTTGAAATGGTAGATTGGGATGCATTATATCAAATTGCTGCAAGAGGAGGTTTTCCCGAAAGATTTCCACATTGGACATTTGGGCAAGAATATGACCATATGTATAAGCAACATAAATTTGGTGTAATGAGAATCTCAGAAATGGTTATTAATACAGATCCAGTTTATGCATATTTAATGACCAGCAATGATTTGATAGATCAGAAAATGGTTATTGCACATGTATATGGTCATGCTGATTTTTTCAAAAATAATATGTGGTTTAATAAGACAGATAGAAAAATGCTAAGTACTATGGGAAATCATTCAAAAATTATCAAAAGGTATATTGATAAATATGGCGCACAAGAAGTTGAAGATTTTATTGATATATGCTTTAGTATTGATACATTAATTGATAGGCATTCTATATTCATAAATAGGGATTTGAATGAAAAAGATGGAAAAATAATTGATAATAAAAAAGAAGATGGCGATGATGATGGTGCCTTAATTTTTGATGTAGATCCTGAAAGATTTTATATGAATGATTTTCTTAATCCTACAAAAAAATTAGATAAGGAAAGGGAAGATCATAAAAAGAAAATTAAAGAAGAAGAGGAATCAGATAAGGATTTACCTGAAAAAGATTTGCTTAAATTTCTTATAAAAAGGGCTCCATTAAAACCATGGCAAAAACATATCTTATCATTGATTAGAGAGGAAGCTTATTATTTTGCACCTCAAGGCATGACTAAAATAATGAATGAAGGATGGGCATCTTATTGGCATTCACATATTTTATCTAAAAGACAAATTTGTGATGATTCTGAAATAGTTCAATTTGCTACTCATCATGCTGGAACAATGGGTAGTTCTGGAAATCTTAATCCGTATAAACTTGGCTTGGAAATATTTTTAGATATTGAAGAGCGTTGGAATAAAGGTAGATTTGGAAAAGAATGGGAAGAATGTGATGATTTAGATACAAAGGAAAATTGGGATAAAGAACTTGGTTTAGGCAGAGAAAAAATATTTGAAGTAAGAAAATTGTATAGTGATATTGGTTTTATAGATGAATTTTTTACAAAAGAATTATGCGAAAAATTGAAGCTATTTAATTATGATAAAAGAGAAGTTTCAGAATATGGTAATAGCAAGTCAGATAAAATTTTAGTTTTAACTGATAGGGAATTTGATAAAATAAAGCAGCGATTATTATTTAGTTTATCAAATCATGGTTTGCCAGCATTATCTATTACGAATGCAGATGCAGAAGGAAGAGGAATGTTATTACTTGAACATTCAACTGATACTGACTATATTTTTAATGTAGATGATGCTAAATTAGTTTGTAAGAATATTAGAAGGCTTTGGAAAAAGCCGGTTAAAATAGAATTGGTTAATTCAAAAGAAAAGTATATTTATAATAATTCTGGCGGTGATACAGCTATGACTACTGGATCATTGAGTAATAGTTCTATTGTTCCATAGGATAATTTTAAATGGGCCTGAAATGGATTCGACTACTGATGGTGTATAAAGAAGTGCATTCGAACAAAAAAGTAACTGACGAAACATACGCACTCGCTGCATAGACAGCGCGGGATATTAATCATACTCCGATAAGATTAAAAATTATCTCGATAACGTATCGGAATATAGTAGATTCAAACATTGATTTGTAACATGTTAAATCAAATATGTTCTGTGGTTTGTCTATTGACTAAGAACATAAAATCTAAATAGGCCATGAATGTGGAAGACTTTTTTATATAGCTCGAGTAGGACGTGACTTTCGATGGTCACCAGGTCCACCATTTTTTAGAGATACAGGAAAGGTAATAAAGTTGTATATGTTGGAGATGAAAACCCAAGTGAAAAATTGCAAGGAAAAGAAGGTATAGTTTCTGGTAAAGCTGATCATCATCATGCATATGTTCAATGGGATGATGGTAAAATGATGATTCATAAAAATGATCTAGAGAAAATAATATGAAATTGAAACAAGCTTTAAATGAAGCTGGCGAAATACGTACAGATAAGTATAGAGCATATGTTATGACAGATGGAATGGGTGGATCTCTTTCAATTGAACCAAATATAGAAAGAATTACAATTCCCAGTGAAGGATCTTCATTTGCAGATGCTAGAAAATTCATAGATCAATTTGGCGCTGAAAATGCAGAAAAAATGATGGATGCTTATTACAAGAATATCGTTGACTTCAACGATAAGCAGCTAGAAGAAGTTAAGGTTCAAGTAGGAAAGGTTTTAGATGCAGCATCTATATTATTAGAAGGTATTGTTGCTAATGCAGCGGAAGATTATGGATCATTTATAAAAAATGATTTATTCAAAGCATTAGAGAAATTGCAATGATATTTTTGACAGAAGCTGATTCATTTAAAGTTGTAAATGTAAGGCAATTAAAAAATAATGAGCTTAAAATAATAAAGGATTTTAAAGAATTTTTGAGTATTGTGTACAGCTATTATAGTGAAGAACAAACAGTAAAGACATATAAAAACTTTAAAAAAAATGTATCAAAATTTTATAAGTATGGTTTTTCAGGCCGCTTGCAGAAAATGATTGCAGAAATGGATAAGGAATTTGATAAAATAAACAAAGCTATGTTAGGTAAAAAACAAGCAAAATCTGGTTTCAGCAAAAAATTAGATTCTGCAATAAAGGCTTTTACATCTGGTTCAATTGATGCAGGTCATAAAGCTGCAAAATCATTACAATCGCAAATAAACATTATTATTAAGGCTAATAACAAGGATGATATAGTTTTCAGTAAGCAAAAAAATCCATTTAAAATAGATGACCCATTGTTTTTTCAATCTACAAACATGATTAGATCATTTAATAAGGATGATTTAGAAACATTATCATTAATAAATTTTTCTAAATTCAAATATACATATTTAGAGTTTCCAAAAGAAAAGTTAGATGATTTTCAATTTATCATTTATTTCATTCAAAATTTAAAATCATCTAACGAACAAATTGCAATTTCACATGAACAATACAATAGGTGGACAGATTTTCTATATCAAGATCAAGATTATGATGAATTCAAAAAAATAGTTGAAACATATTTATATGATAATAACAAATCACTTGTTCCAAAAATATTAAAGCAATTAGAAAAATATCCAGAATTAAAAAAGACAAATGAGCAATTAAAGAAAAAAATTAAAAAGGCATTTAGGGGTATTGGATTTAGAGAAAGAACCGATCTTGATAAGGAAATGATTTTTAAAGATGAAAAGAAAAGAAAATTTGTTGCTACAAGTTTAACAAAAAGAGTTGCAATAAGATTTGCTGAAGAAAAGGGACACTTAGATAGAGATAGAAAAAGCAAAATAGGTATTATAATTGAGTATGGCACAAATCCAAGATCTATAGTTTTAGATACAAGAATATTTGGTTCTGTATATGGTGAATCAGAAATATTAATAGATGTTGCAAAATCTAAAATTAATAATTGGGAAATAATATGAAATTAAAAGAAGTAGTTAATACTGGAAATATAAGAGATCTTGCGATTCAATATATTAAAGCTGTTAAACAGCAAGATAATGCTGAAGTTGATGAAGTCAAAGGTTTAATAACTTCAATGCTATTAGGGGTTGGATGGGAAAAACATATGACCATTCAATTTTTAGATCAGCTTGATAATACAAATAATGAAAGAGATCTTATGTCGCTTTTTGCCCATTATCAAGTTTTTGATGATCCAAATATAAATGAAGAATCTCCAGCAGATCCAGTTAATACATTTTCAGCTATAATTTCTATTCCTATTGTAGATAAAAAAAATGTTAAAGCTGATGTTGCTTCTTTACAAAATATGCTCAAAAGAAAAGGTATTAAAATTCTTAATGCAAAGGCTAAACCGGTTGGTTCATTTAAAATAGATGCTGGTGGAGATGCCCCTGGTATGGAAGACAATCAAGCTGGTTCAGAAGTTTTTGATATAGAGGTGCATATAAAATTTCAAACTAGAATGCAAAGAGATGATTTATATGATGTTATTGAGCCTGCATATGAATTAACTATTTTATCAGAAAAAGGATAAGTTATGGTAAACAATAAAAAGGTTCATCAGCTATTTAAAAAAGCACGTGCCAATATGAATCTTCTTCAAATTACTTATAGGAAGAAAAACAAAAGAATGGTAAGGAGATTAATTGAACCATATGAAATTAAGAAAATTTTAGCAATTGATGATTACGGCGGCCCAAGAAAGATTGAATATTTATTTGGGCATGATGTTTCGCCTAATTCAAGAAGAAGACATATAAGAAAATGGATAACAAGCAGTTTTATAAACATTGCAATTGTTCCTGAAAAAACATTTAAGCAGAGATATTAATATGAAATTAAGAAGTATTGTTAAAGAGGCAAAAGAATTTACATATGAAGAAGAGGATGGTGGTAGATATTTTTAGGCGAAATATCTGATGATGAAAAAAAATAATAGATGGACGCATGATTATTCTAAAAAATCATTCAGAAGTAAAGACGATGCAGCAAAAGATCTTAATAAGCATGCAAGCGGTGGATAAATAGGGCAATATAAAAATACAAAATAAGCTGAAAATTAAGAAGAGTCCTTAAACGGACTCTTTTTTTTTGTGTGATATATTTATTATTGTATTATATACTACAAAAATTTAGGAACTTATGCATATATGAAACTTACGTCCAAGCAAGTTAAAGAAATCATAAAATGCAGAAAAAACCCAATATATTTTTTAAGAACTTATGGAAAAGTAAGACATCCAACTAAAGGCTTATTAAAATTTGATTTATGGGATTTTCAAGATGATTGCATAAAAGAATTTCTTAAAAATTCATACAACATCATATTAAAGGCAAGGCAATTAGGCTTATCTACCTTATGCGCTGGGTATGTTGCTTGGATGATAACATTCTTCAAAGATAAGGAAGTTTATATTCTTGCTACAAAAGCTAAGACAGCTACAAACTTAGTGGCAAAAGTAAAAGTGTTCCTTGCTAATTTGCCTGTTTGGATGCAACCAGAACAAAGTGTTGATAATAGACAAAGCGTTGAATTAAAAAACGGCTCAAAAGTACAAGCATCTGGAACCACGAAAGATGCTGCACGTTCTGAGGCGTTGAGCCTTTTGATAGTTGATGAAGCTGCAATTATTCGTGGTATGGATGATATATGGATTGCTGCTCAACCAACACTTTCTACAGGCGGAGATTGTATAGCGCTATCCACTCCAGAAGGTATGGGTAATTGGTTTCATAAACAATATTCAGATGCGATTGCTGGTCAAAAAATAGAAGTTGGCGGAAAAATGATAGGATTCAATCCAATCAAATTACACTGGTCATTACATCCAGATCGTGATGATGCATGGGCTGCCAATGAAAGAAGAAAATTAGGTACAAGAGCTTTTGCCCAAGAACATGATTGTGACTTTTTACAATCAGGTAATAATGTTATTGATCCAATGGATATGAAATGGTATGAAGAAAACCCATCACAAAATCCATATATATGCGAACCAATAATGAAAGAAGCTTTTGATAAAAATTTTTGGATATGGAGATATCCACAAAATGGTAGAGAATATATTATATCTGCTGATGTTGCTAGAGGCGATGGCAACGATTATTCTGCCGCTCAAGTCATTGATACTGAAAATTATGAACAAGTTGCTGAATACAAGGGCAAGTTACCGACTGACTTATTTGGTAAAATGTTGGTTCAAATGGCTATGCAATATAACAACGCTCTTTTGGTCGTGGAAAACAACAACAACGGATGGGCATCGATACAAAAAATAATTGATTTAGAGTATAGCAATATATATTGGTCAGATAAAACAAGAAAATTTGTTGACTCAGAAAGATCACAAGATTTTCCAGATCCTTGGGATAGGTCAAAGAAAAATATGATACCTGGATTTACAACATCTTCAACAACTCGTCCTTTGATGATACAAAGAATTGAAGAAGATATAAGAAACCATGATATCATAATTCATTCTTCTAGATTAACTTCAGAGTTTGAAACATTTGTTTTTCAAAATGGAAAACCAGAAGCTATGGATAGCTATAATGACGATTTAATAATGGCATTAGCTATTGGCGTATTTATTAGAGGTACATCAATAAGAATGAATTCTGTTGGCGGTGAAATTCAAAAAGTGCTTTTAGAAAGTATCGGACATACTAATAGCCCATACGATAGTGGTGTTATTAAGCCTGAAAATGCAAGAACTCAACTGCCAGATTATTTTAAAATGAACTTAAATTCAGGACAAGAAGATTTAAGGTGGCTTCTTTAAAAAGGAAAGATAAATGAAATTTATAGAGAAATTTATAGAAGAAAGTTTAGAAAAACCTTATGCAGACAAAAAATACAGATCAAATGGTAATTTAGAAAAAATGAAAAGCTTATTACAAAAGAAAGGCGAAAAAATATCTAATGAACCAGAATCAAAAAAATAATGATGAATGGTCTCAATATCAAAATCTTGTCCTAAATAGTTTAGAAAAAATAGATGATTGGCAAGAAACTGTAAATGATAACTTAACAAAAATAAAAATAGAAATTGCAACGTTAAAAGTAAAAGCTGCAATGTGGGGAAGTATAGCAGCAATAGTATTAACTGCATTATTAAATTTTGGATTAGCTACAATGAAACCAAGCATTGATCAAGAACAATTACTAAGAATAGAAAAAATATTGAAAAATCATAACAATGGAAATGATATAAATGGCGGATAAATTTAACTCGCTAAAAAAAATTATTATTGGTAGAAGAGCTTCATATAAAGTTCCTACTGAACGTCCTGGGCAACGTGCGCAAAAAAGAGCATTTGATACATTTGTAAGGGCGGCAACATCACTTTATAATCAGGCGATGATTGGTTCGGCTGAAAGAGCTGAACGTGTAAAGGATTATGAAGAAATGGATCAAACGCCTGAAATAGCAAAAACACTTGATATTTATGCAGACGACTCTGTAACTTATAGCGAAAGTGGAGTAGTTTTAGAAATTGAAACAGAAGATGATAGAATAAGAAGAGAATTAGAAGAACTTTATTATACAAGGCTTGATATTGAATTTCATTTATGGAACTGGATTAGAAATATGTGTAAATTTGGTGATCATTTTAATCTTCTAGATGTTGTTGAAAAAGATGGTGTACTTGGAACAATTTCATTGCCAGTTATGGAAATTGAAAGAGAGGAAGGATATAACGGAGACCCTAATTCATTAAGGTTTAAATGGCTTGCTCAAGGAAATACAGTATTCGAAAATTATCAAATATCACATATGAGAATATTAGGTGATGATAGATTTTTACCATACGGTAGATCAGCTTTAGATTCAGGCAGAAAAATATGGAAGCAACTTCAATTAGCTGAAGATGCTATGTTAATTTATAGAATGACTAGAGCCCCTGAAAGAAGAGTATTTAAAATTGATGTTGCAAATATTCCGCCAAATCAAGTTGAAAATTATATTTTACAGGTTAGAGATAAACTTAAAAGGACGCCACTTATAACTGAAGGTACAGGACAAATTGACTTAAGATACAATCCAATGTCAATTGATGAAGATTTCTTTCTTCCAGTTCGTGGTGATAGAGGTTCTGAAATCGAAACCCTTCCAGGTGGAACAAATCAAGGTGATATAGAAGATATTGAATACATACAAAATAAATTATTTATCGCAATGGGCGTACCAAAATCTTATCTTACTGCTGAAGAAGATTTATCTGGAAAAGGAACTTTAGCCCAAGAAGATATAAAGTTTGCAAGAACTATTCAAAGAATTCAAAAAATTGTTGTATCAGAACTTGCTAAAATTGGTTTGATTCATTTGCATCTTAGAGGATTCGATGAAGAAGACATTTATAATTTCAATCTTAAGTTAACAAATCCATCTATTGTAATGGAAATGATGCAATTAGATTTGATGGATAAAAGATTTAGTGTTGCTGAAAGCATGGCTCAATCACATCTTGTTTCTGATTTGCATGTTCAAAAGGAAATTTTAAGATTAACCGACAATGAAATAACTGAAATTGATGGAAGATTGCTAGATGAAGCAAGAAAGAAATTTATTTTAGATCAATTAGAAAATTCAGGTGAACAAACGCCAGCATCTGAAGGCGGTCAACCTGAAGTTGAAGGAGGTGAGGAAGATGACGACGTAGATTCATTTGGCCCTAATCCATCCCATGTACCAGATGCAGCAGGTACCAAAGACATTCCAGGTGCTAGAGGCGCGCCTGAAGAGGCTGCAATTGATGATGATGATTTAGATAAAAGCTTAATTAAAAATAAGAAAAAGAAGGCTGATCCATTTTCAAGAAATATATCTGATATCATGAAATTCGATAGTGAAGTTGAACAAATATTTGAAAGCTTGAAAAACAATGTTCCAACTAAAAGAATTAGAATAACTAAAAATAAAATTTCTGAAACATATCAACAGTAGAAATATATTTATTTAAAGAATAACGTAGGCAATAAAACTAAAAGAGACTAACACATGAAACACAACAAAACAAGGAATGTTGGTATCATATTAGAACTGTTAAATAATAAGGTTTCTAAGCACATTACTAATGATAACGTTCAAGAGGCAGGAAATATATTTTCTGTTATAAGACAATATTTCCTTGAGGATACTTATATTAAGGAAGTTTATAACAAAGTGTATTCTCCAATATTGTATGGAGAAACAAACAATTATTTTTATGCCGACAGATTCTTAAAATACATTTTAGAAGAAGCAGCTGAAATAGATGAAAATAAATTAGGCAGAGAAATAGATAAACTATTACATGAAATAAGTTCTATAGAAAATAAAAAACAATTATTCGCAAGCAAAGCTCAAAATTATAAATTGTATGCAAGTCTTAAATGCTTATATGATGGGCAAAAATTAACAGCTGAAGAAAAATTAAATTGTGAGCATACTGTTCTTGAGCATTTAATTGATAATAAGGAAGTTGAAAGAATAAATGAAAGTGCTGATAATTTTAAAACAATGAAGTCTAAAGAGCAAATTGAAGAAGAAGGAATGGCTATGTTGTTTGCATTTAATAAATTCAAGGAAAGATACAATGGTGTTCTTACAAAAGAACAAAATGATTGTTTAATTAAATATCTTACAACTCCATCTGAAAAATCATTTAAAAGATGGGTTGAAAAAAGAGCATTAGCGGTAGTAAATGAAATTGAAAAAACAAAAATTACAATTGAAGATGAACAAATTTTAGAAAAACTAGAACTTGCTAGCGATAAATTTTTGCACATTGTTGAAGCAGAATCATTGACCTCTGAAGGCATGATTAATTTATTATTAGCATTCGAATTAAAAGATTGTTTAAACTTATTTTAACGGAGAATCATAATGGCAATCATAGATAGTCAAAATATCTTTGAAAACAGCAAATTAGATGGTGATAGAAAAAAAGCTCATGGAAAAGCATTTCCTTCAAATCCAGATCACGACCCAAACCCAACAACAAGTTTTATTAATAATTTTAGTTCTGGCAAGCAATATGGTGTAACGGAAGATGAAGCAAAATCGCTTAAGGCTAATGATAATGCTACCAAAGAGATGAAAAAATTAAAGAGTACTGATTTATATTCATTAAAAGATTTTATAGATGAAAAACAATATCCTGAAAATTTAAGAGAAGTGAATGAATCATTTTTTGAAAAGGTTGCAGCAATGGAAAAAAATTGGGTGGATGTCGCCCCCCCATCTTCATAATCGCATGAAAAAAGAAACTTCTGCAGTAGGTGCTGTAGCAATGTATTCAGGAGGTGCCTTAGGTGTCTCTGATGACCTTGATCCCAAGCAAACAAAAAAAAGGAACAATGTGAGAAAAAAGATGAATAAAAAAGGCACTCAAAAAGATCAACCAAAAGAATTCATTCAACTTGAAAATGCTAAAAAGGTAAAGAAACATGTTGTTGAACAAGCTGTTAAGGAACAATTGTTTAGCTATATAGTTGAACAAGGAAATCCTAATCAAGTTATGGAATTGTATGATAATATTACAAAAATGTTAGCATTATCATTACAATATACAAGAATGTTTATGGTTGATGGTATGAAATTAGGAACTGAAAAAGCTGTTAATTTTAATTATAGAAGAGCTAAAGCAGAACTTTCACATGTTTCTAAAATGATAAAAGACATTGATCAAATTCTTGTTAAGGTTTGCCACCAATACAAGCAAGAACAAGCACAATCAGATACTCCAGAAGAAACATTACAAGCTACTCCAGAATCTCCAACAGCTGAAGATCCAAAAAAAGAACAATATGCTGAAGTTAAGGTTATTAAAGAAATAACTACAGGCTCTAGAGTGGGTATTAGATATGGAAAAAATAAAGGGACAAAAGGAAAAGTTGTTGATATTGAAGCTAGAAAAGATGATCATTGAAACATATTTTGAAGCAATCGCACGAGCAGCTAGCAGTAAAGTTACATTTAAAAAAATGGAATAGCGAAAGAATATCAGGTGCATTAAGCCAAGATATGAAAGGATGGGGAGTAAAGGGTTTCCATCATCCAGGATCTGAATCATATAAGAAACCATTTATTCCATTGGAGAAATTATAATGGAAAAACAATTATTAAGAGAATTCATGATCTTTGAACATGAAGCTGTAGAACCTGTTACTGATCCAAGAAGTGATGGTATTCTTAGAATGAAAGGCATCATACAAAAAGCTGGTGCCCCAAATGCTAATAATAGGATTTATCCAAAACCTATTCTTGAACGTGAAGATCAAAAGATGCAAGAAGCAATTACTGAACGTAGGGCTTTAGGTGAATGTGATCATCCTGATTCTCCAATTGTCCAGTTAGAAAATACATCACATCTTCTTACTAAGTCATGGTGGGAAGGTGATAGTTTAATGGGTGAAATAGAAATTCTTGATACGCCAAAAGGACAAATTCTTGAATCGCTAATTAAAAGAAATGTTAAGCTTGGTATTTCATCAAGAGGTTTAGGGTCAACATCTAGAACAAATGAAGGTTATGATATGGTTGAAGATGATTTTTCAATGATATGTTATGATCTTGTTTCTAATCCATCAACTGGCGGAGCGTATATGCATTTAAAAGAATCAGTAGAATTTCAAACATTAATTTCATCTAACAAAGAAATTTTAATTAATAATATTCTTGATGAAATTTTAGAATTAGATAGTTTATAATGAAACTAAGAGACGTGCTCTTAGAAATTGATCCACAAACTGGATATACAGCAAATTCAGGAAGAATTGGAACTTGGACTAGCGGTAATAAATTTGGTTCATATAGAACTAATGGGAGTAATGCTTCCCAAATATATCCAGATGATGAGCCAGAAAAATTGGATCCACATATAGAAGATCAATTGATACAGCAAGGAATTGATCTTCTGCTTGCACGTCATCCCGAATTAGTAAAAAATAAAACAATAAGAAGACATCATATTCAAATGCTTATAGGTAACATTACATCAGGTGAAGTAAACGATCTTATAACACTTAAACGAATGATCAAAGGCTTAAAAAAACGAAACATAAAGGTAGAATAAGGTGACATTACAATCTAGAATATTAAGTGATCTTAACGAAGCATACAGAAAGATAAAAAGATTAGATGTAGTTGATTTAGGCGGTAAAAGAGTTATTGAAACACATATGAAATCGTTAATTCATAATACTAAAATGATGATAGCACAACATAATAGAGAGGTTCAATCGTATGAACAAGCAGATAAAAAAACAAGATCTAACAAAAGAAATAGCTAAAGAGGTTGCTAAGCTTGTATTGCCAAGATTGAAACAATTTATAGTTGAACAAAATAAAAAAGTTCTTGGCAGAACAAAAAGGATTATTAAAGAAGAATTAGAAAAACAAAAACCTATCGCTGAAGATATTTTTGATGAAGATGATTTATTTAATGAAGATGAAAATTCCGATCTTAGGACTCATATACAGCCTAAACAAATCATAAAACAAAAACCAGTTAGTCAACAAAATGGAAAACTTAGAGCTAAAGAAATATTAGATGCGCAATATTCTAATGGCAATGGATTTGATCCAACTTCAATAGATGGTTTAATAGAGTCTGCAGTAGTTCCTTCAAAACAAGATATGATCGAAGGTGGTGATAGGACATTTAAAGCTACTGAATTAGTTGAAGCAAAAGATGTTAATACTGCAGTAGATCCTGGAAATATGGATTTTTCTGATATAGTAGATGAAATGGATAGCATGTCACCAGGAGCTGTATAATGAAAAAAACTAGAAAAAAAAGAAGAAATTATTTTGAACCAGGATTAATTCCACAAGGTTATGAACAAGAATCTAATGATGATGATATTGTTGAATTTATAGAAGAAGGAATAGCAACAAGAAGGGATTATGATGTACAAAGATCTGCTGCAAAAAAGGTTTATGTAACTGATTTAGCACCATATGATATAAAAGAAAAGGCGATAGATAGAAATGCTTGGTTGACAAGTGAACAGCCATTAAGAATTAATTTTGAAGGTTCAGATGAAGAATATGAAGTCGAAGCAGATTGGATTGTTTTAGAATCTATTGGTAAAATTACTGATTCAGTGATAAATAAATATCTTGGTAAATCTATAGTAGAATATGGTGGTGGCGGTTCATATGCAGTTAAGGCTTATGATGAAAACCATTATAATGATCCAAAAGATGCGTATAGAGAATTCAGCAAACTAAACAAAAATGTTGGAAAACATAAACAAACAAATCTTCAGACTGTAAAACAATTTCTAAAAAATGTTTATAGAGGTGGAGATCATACAATTAATATGAAAGAGTTTTTAGCAACATTAAAACAAAAAGGTATAATAATCAATAACAGAAGAGAAGCTGTTCTTACAAAATAGAAATGAGGATTAAATGAGTTTAGAGGTACATTCTAGACCTAACGAAAGCATTGAAAATTTATTGAGGAGATTTAAAAGAAATCTTAAAAGAGAAAATCGATTTGTTGAAATAAGAAAACATGATTTTTTTGTTAAACCTTCGGAAAAAAGAAGATTGAAAAAAAGAAGAAAAAAATTAACTGATGGAACTGATATAGAGGATAGATAGTGAAAGTAAGCAAATCTGAAATTAAATCAATCATTCGTGAAGTTCTAAATGAGATGGATGACTTCTATGATGACATAAGAAAGCAACAAAGGAAATGGAAAAAAGATGAAGATCCTAATTCATTACTTCCAGATGAAGAAGCTAAAGATAAAGAAACATATGACGCTTTATCAACTGAACTGGAAAATGATGAGGAACGTAGGCTTAGGGAAAACATTATAAAGGCTAATAGATGAATCTAAGCAAATCAAAACAATATTTATTTTAGATAATAAGTTTATAAAGTCTGAAATTTTATGGAGAAATAAACAATGGCTAAGCAACAAAAGAAAGACATTGTAACTGAAGCCGTAGAAGAAGTAAAAAGAATGAAAGCTTCAGCAATGGAAGCGGCTAAGCAAACTTTAGCTGAATCTTTATCTCCGTCAATTCATAAAGCTGTTTCACAACAAATGGATGAAGCGCTTGGAACAGGTGGTGATCAACCTTCTGGCTATGATGAAGATGGTGAACAAAAGAAAGTTAATGATAATCTACCAGCTGTTGGTGATGGTGGTGATCCTTTAGAAGATGAAGGTGATGGACCAGCTATTATTGAAACCGGCCTTGAAGAAGATGATGTTCTTGAAATGGGCGATGAAGATATGGATTATGATGAAGATGATAGTATGGATGAAGATGATAGTATGGATGAAGATGATGATGAAATGGACTTCGATGATGGTGATGATGATGACGTTATTGAAATCGTAGAAGATGATGATGAAATGGACCTCGATGATGGTTGCGATGACTTAGATCTTGATGGTGGTAGTGAAGAAGAAGATCTTGATGGTGGTGGTGAAGAAGAAGATCTTGAAGATATGGCATCTGAAGCATCATTAAAGAAAGAAAATAAATCATTGAAAAGAAGAGTTGTTGCACTTAAGAAAGAAGCTGCAAGATACGCATCAGCACTTACTACAATGAAGAAAACAGTAAATGAAGTAAATCTTTTCAATGCTAGACTTCGTGGCGCTACTAGGCTCATGAATGAAGTAACAATGACAAGAAAAGAAAAGAATTCAGTTATGGACAGATTTGATGACTGTGAATCAGTAAGAGAAGTTAAGAGAACATTTAAGGCTCTTAAGGAAGCTTATCGTGCATCTTCAAGAGTTCGTAATCAAAGAACAAACAGAAATGTTCAATCGGTAAAGAATACATTAACTGAATCAAATGAACAATTTACAAGACTTCAAGAACTTGCAAACGTATTATAATAACAATGGGAGACAATAAGAATGAATAATCTTATTCAAGAAATGACTCAAGAATATCAAGCTCCTAATAAGATGGGTGAACTTAAAGCACTTGTTGAAAAGTGGGAAAGAACTGGACTTCTTAAGAAGCTTAATGAAGAAAAGAAATATGGCGGAATAGGCAAAAAAGGTGTTATCGCTAGACTTCTTGAAAACCAGGCTGTTGAACTTAAGCAAAGCATGTATGAGGCAACTCAAACAGGCGCAGTTGCTAACTTCAATAAAATCGCATTCCCATTAGTACGTAGAGTGTTTGGTCAACTTTTGGCAAATGAAATTGTTTCAGTACAGCCAATGAGTTTACCAGCAGGCTTACTTTTCTTCTTAGACTTTAAATTTGATAGAGTCAAGAACGGATTTACAAATGGTGGCTCAGTATATGGCAACCTTGATAATGCACCACCAAATAACAATGAGCAATTAGACGCTGTTGGTGAACAAGCTGCTACAGGCGGTTTTTATAACCTTCAATCAGGATATTCAAAAAGAGCATTCCAAATTACTGGTTCAACAGCTCCTGCATATTCTGGTGTAACAGCAACATCTTACTTGCTTGGTGGGGCAACAGTATCAGGCTTTAACTTTACACTTTCAAGTTCTGCAGCAACTGACCTTGCTTCATTACACGAAATTAGACCACAAAGATACGGTGAATTCAACTTTGATGCTTCTAACACGTTTAGATCATTAAACGCACTTCATTCAGTTTCAGGTGGACACTATTATGGAACAGTTGATCATACAATGACTTATGTCACTGGTGGTCTTGTTCAAGTATTTATTAGTGAAGCTTCAACAGTGGATGTAACATGGAGTAATACAAATGCTACAGCTGCTCACTTAGCAGGACCAGCAAAAACTAACGTAGCCGTTGATAGCGGTACAAATAATCTTGGTGACTTTGAATCTACATCAGCTATTCCAGAAATTAACTTATCAGTAAGTTCAGTTCCTGTAACAGCCGAAACACGTAAATTGAAAGCTACTTGGACTCCAGAACTTGCACAAGATCTTAATGCATATCATGCATTGGACGCTGAAGTAGAATTGACAACAATTCTTTCAGAAATCATCTCAACAGAAATTGACAGAGATATTCTTGGTCAACTTCTTTCAGGTGCAGCAGTTCATGCAGCATGGTCAAGAATGATTGGACGTTATGTATCTTGGGCATCAAATGATGTTATTTCTACAATTTCATTGAACTCTTCAGATGGAGCACAAGATTTCCATGGAACACAACAAGAATGGTATCAAACACTTGGTGAAACTATCGTTACAGTATCTAACGAAATTCACAAGAGAAATATGAGATCAGGTGCTAATTGGTTGATTACATCTCCAGAAGTTGGATCAGTAATTGAATCAATTGCAACCTTTAAGCCAAACGCAGTATTTGATCCTACTGAGATTCAATATTCATTAGGTATTGAAAAGATTGGTTCACTTACAAACAGATTCACTGTTTATAAAGATCCTTACTTCCCAGCACATAAATTACTTATGGGTTACAAGGGAGCAGGCTTCTTGGATTCAGGATTTGTTTATGCACCATACGTACCATTGGTAGTAACTCCTACTATCTTTGAGCCAAATGACTTTACTCCTCGTAAGGGTGTAATGCACAGAGCGGCTACACAAATGGTGAGACCAGAATATTACGGAACGGTAACAATCGTTGATCTTAATATTATTGGACAACCAGCATCTGCATCAGCTTAATAACTGATTAGATAATATAGCTTAAAAGAATGAAACCAGTTTAAATACTGGTTTCATTTTGTTATTATATATTGTTAGTTAAAAACTGAGTTTAAAAATGGTGAAATTGTTAAAGAATATACATTTGAAGATGTCAGAGATAGAATTTCAGATTTTCCAAGATTGATTAACAAATAGAAAGGAATTAACATGAAGAAATTTTTGGTAGCATTCGCAGTAATTGTAGGGCTTTCATTAGGTCATGTATGCACTGGAGGAGATTGTAGTGGTCATGCATATGCTCAAGGTGTTGAACTTGAAACTGGTGGAGGAATTGCAGCAGTAGTTGATGATGATCTTAATCTTTCAGTAAATGGTGAAAAGCTTTTTGTTTCATCAATCAGATATGGTGATGCAAATTCAATTGGCCTAAGAGTTGCAGCAACAAATAACACAACTCCAGTATTTGATATTACAGCTAATGTAAGACATACATTTAGACCAGTTATTAGTGTTCTTCCATATGCTGAATTAGGTGCTGGTGTACAAAATTCAGGATTTACTCAAGCTGGTCTTAAACGAGTTGCATCAGGTACTGTAGGAGTAAGATCATGGTATAAAGGTTTAGGAGTATATGCAGAAAGCAGACTTAACACAGTTTATGAAAATGGTTGGTCAGATAGAGTAAATGTACTTCAATTTACTGCTGGCGTTTCATTATCTCGCTAATTATTTAGTTTAAAACCCACCGTTTAAAGAGCTTCTAGAAATTAGGAGCTCTTTTTTTTGTATGTAATATATGATAAGATTAAAAACATTGCAAAATATATTGATTAAAGTGGTTTACATATAAGTTGTTTATTATCAATAAATTAGCCATATTATCTATAGATCATAAGTTGTTTATTATTAATACATTATGTATAATAAGCTTTATTTAATCAAAAAAGCATGTATTTCTGACATTTCTATGAGTATCTTAGAGTTATTTTACGTTTATTATGAGTAATAGCCATAAGTATATATAAAATAATAACTTAGAAAAACTAAAAAGCTATGTAATTCTTTTGAATTATGTTTAATACTGGCCCCCGTTTGGTTATATTATATTGTAAGTAAAAATCATCATAATCTACCATTTGGAGGTTTTACCATGGCAACCGCTCAAATCAAATTCAATTCCGCTTCCGACAAATTCGAATTGGTTCATAATGGTATTCGGATCATGTTCTCCAAACACAAACAAGCTCTTTACGATTTTGGTCTTTCCAAACCCAAGGCGATTCAATTTAACATTACGGATATTGAGGATGAAACAGAAGGTCATGGTGAAGATCTGGTAGTTAATCATAAAATGGAAGTTCAGAAAGAAAAGGTTCATCAGAAATTTGATGTCAACAAGCGGTCAATGTTCATGCGCCAACTTACTGAAATGGTGGTTGATGGAGTAATGGATTCCTTAATTATTACGGGTGAAGCAGGAACCGGTAAAACACATACGGTTACTGAAGTTCTTAAGGATCGTGGAAAACGAGAAGCTTATGACTTTGAAGTAATCAAGGGATATGCAACTGCAAAAGCTATGTATCGGCAATTATATTATGCCCAAGATAAACTGGTTATTTTTGATGATTGTGATTCAATTCTTAGTGATAAAACGGCAGTGAATATTTTAAAGGCTGCTTTGGATTCCAATGAAAAACGTATCGTATCTTGGCGGACAGAACGAATTGATGAAGATCTTCCTGATTCCTTCGAATTCAAAGGTCAAATCATTTTCATTACAAATGTTCCGGTAGAAAAAATTGATGGACCAATCATTTCACGGTCTTTCTTGGTGGACGTTTCAATGACCTTACAGGAAAAAGTTGATCGAATCAAAACTATCCTTCATGACTTGGACCCTAAAGGAATGATGTTAACAAATGAAGAAAAGGAAGAAGCATTCGAAATCTTGGCAGCTTATAAAGATGAGGCTTCCGATCTTAACATTCGATCAATGCTCAAGACAATGGTAATTCGAAAAGGAATGGCAGAAACACATGGTGAAGAAGCCTGGAAAGAATTGGCCGAATACACAATGATGCAGTAATCAATTATTATTCATCAGGTAAATGGCCAGGAAACTGGCCATTACCTTTTTTTTATTTTTAGGAGAACAAAAATGAAACGTTCAGAACAAACTCAAGAATTGATGGATAATAATGTTACATTCGAAAAACTCGGATTAAGTTTTTTACAATTTACCACAGATAGAATATTCGAAAAAATTTATGAAAATTGGACTAAGTTAGGAAAACCTTCTAATGTTACATTGAAAATTGAAATTAATTTTGGCGCGCAAACAGTAAGCAACTTAGAGATTGCTTAATAACAAACGAGGTAACAAAAATGAAATTATTAATAACGACAATCTTGATTATTTCTTCGCTAAATTCTTGCGCATCACTTAGAAATATCAATTTAGTTTCTGCATCAGACGAAATTAAAATGGGAGAAGAGTATTCAAGTTATATGGAGAAAACACTAGAGATGTGCCGTAATGAAATTGTCAATTCATATATCGACAGTTTAGGCCAATCGCTAACCAGTAATTCTAAAAGAAGCAACGTGACTTATAAATTTAAAGTAATTTTGGATAAAAATATCA